>ERZ836829.522-NODE-522-length-44361-cov-10.218955_pt1 | contig 44361 bp, 39 predicted proteins | sample MGYA00519574_ERZ836829 | MGnify/ENA primary metagenome ERZ836829 (study PRJEB31850, sample SAMEA3708808) | human gut metagenome | biome: human gut; feature: human-associated habitat; material: faeces | place: China | collected 2014 ...
ATATAGTCTGAGCAGTCGATTATCTCTTGCTGAACTGCGGAGCGCGACGAGCTGCCTTGAGGCCGTATTTCTTTCTTTCTTTCATACGCGGATCTCTTGTTAAGAAACCAGCTTTCTTTAATACCGGACGGTACTCGATGTCTGCGTGAAGCAGAGCTCTGGAGATACCATGACGGATAGCGCCTGCCTGTCCGGAAACTCCGCCGCCGCGAACGTTAACGATAACGTCGAACTTATCAGCTGTCTCTGTTGCTGCTAACGGCTGACGAACGATGAGCTTTAATGTCTCAAGACCAAGATACTCATCAATATCTCTCTTGTTGATTGTGATCTTACCTGTTCCCGGTACAAGATATACTCTTGCGATAGATTTTTTTCTTCTGCCTGTTCCGTAATATTTTGTGCTAGCCATTATGAATTTCCTCCTTTCAGACCTCTAATTAAAATTTGATTTCTAAAACTTCCGGCTTCTGTGCTGCCTGCTCGTGATCCGGGCCAGCGTAAACGTGAAGTTTTGTGATCATGCTTCTTCCTAAAGGTCCCTTCGGGAGCATTCCCTTAACTGCTAACTCGATAACCTTCTCCGGCTTCTTCTCGAGCATTTCTCTTAAAGTTGTTTCTTTCATTCCGCCTACATAGTCGGAGTGGCTGTAGTAGATCTTCTGGTCTAACTTCTTACCTGTAACTTTGATCTTGGAAGCGTTTGTTACGATCACGTAATCGCCGCAGTCGATGTGCGGAGTGTAGATCGGTTTGTTCTTTCCTCTTAAGATCTTTGCTACTTCTGATGTCAGACGACCTAATGTATATCCTGTAGCGTCAACTACGTACCATTTTCTCTCAATTGTTGCTGGACTAGCCATAAAGCTCTTCATGGGTTGACCTCCTGTTTGTACTAAATCAATCAATGTTCCTTTATCGTAAAATACTGTTTCCGGGGCTTTGGCTACAGCATTTTCAACCGATGTCACAGTTATACATTATATTATACATGGCCGGGTGTGTCAACCGTTTTTCTTCAAAATTTCGATTAAATTTTCCCGAAAAACCTATATTTTATCGTGGTTTTGGCATGGTCCTCTTTATCGTTCCCCGATACACGATCTCAGCCACAACTGCTGCCGCAGACTCCGTGATCCAGAACGCATTCCAGACTGCTCCGCCGCCGAACAGATGGCAGAGAATAAAGGCGGACGGAAGGATGACTACGATATAGCGGAGCAGGGAGATCACAAGGGACTGGACACCCATGCCGATTCCCTCCAGGGCACCAGACGCTGTTACGGAGACCGTTGAGACGATGAATCCGGCGCTGATGATCCGGAGGGCCGCGCCGCCTGCTGCGATGGTCTCCGCGTTGTCGGTAAAGGCACCGATCAGCGTGTTGGAGATTGTAAGGCAGAGCACCGTTCCTGCTGCCATGATTACGCCGGCCATAGCTAACGTTATCTTATAGATCTTCCTGACTCTCTCACGCTCTCCGGCGCCGAAATTGTAACCGATCACCGGCCGCATCCCCTGGATGATGCCGCTGGCCGGGAAATAGAGGAAGGTCTGCAGTTTATAATAGATTCCGAGAATGACCACATAGCTTCTGGAATACTGCGCCAGCAGACCATTTAACACAAAGATCATGACGGAGGGCAGTGCCAGATTGAGGATCGCCGGGATCCCGATCCCGTAGAGCTTCTTCATCGTATTTCCACCGGGAATCTTATACCTTGCTTCCAGCTTTACCGGAACCGGACCTCGGAAATAGAAGGCAAGGTAGACTGCGAGCGAGATAAGCTGCCCCACACCTGTGGCAATTGCCGCGCCGGAGATTCCCATTTTGGGAAAGAATGCCAGTCCAAAGATTAAAATCGGATCCAGAATAATGTTTGTAATGCAGCCGCCAATCAGGGCAATCATGGACACCTTCATCCGCCCCACTGCCTGAAAGATCTTTTCGAAGGCCAGTCCTGCCATGATGATCGGTGAAAACAGGAATGCGACGGATGCGTAGCGCACACCGTACCGGATGACCTCCTGATCGCCTGTGAACCTCCCAAGGAATCCTGGCATGATAACGATGCAGATCACAGAGAGGATGATCCCGTGGATCACAGACAGGACAACACCCTGAGTCGCTGCCCGGCGCGCTTCATTCTCTTTTCCGGCACCTCTCGCTGTGGCGATCAGAGCGTTGATCCCCACCCCGAAACCGATGGCCATGGCATTGATGAAATTCTGGATCGGAAATACCAGAGACAGCGCTTCCATGGCATTCTCGCTGATCCGGGCGACAAAATAACTGTCTACTATATTATAAAGGGAATTCACCAGCATGGACAGGACCATGGGCATTCCCATTCCGAGGAGAAGAGGAAAGATCGGCTTCTCCTTCATGAAAGTTTCATTCATGATTCTAATCTCCCATATAATTTTTAAAGTAACGGTTCCATATGTAAAACTTCGTTGATATAAGCAATAAAAAGAATGTACCTCGACACATTCTTGCGCCGAGCGCAGTCACTTGCGACAATCTGCATCTTCGCGCGAGTACACATCATTGGCACGTAGTTCCTTTTTGTTTAGCGGGAAGTTCTATCGAAATTTTCTGTTAAACAAAAAACGCCACACAACCACCCATAAAGCTTTTAGGTGATTGTGTGGCGAAAAAAGTTCTTCTCTAAAAATCCACACGAGTTTTAACGTCTGGTAGAATAACATAGATTTCGGATTCTGTCAACTATCCGGAGCCCGAAGACTCGGTGATCCGAACCTCTCACTCTCGAGGGCCCGAACATCTCACTTCCGCATCTGTCCGGCAAAATCTGCCATGTCCGATGCTGGCAGCTGATCACACATCTGCGATGCTGCGATTCCTTCTGTTTCACAGCGATTTCGTACCTTGCTTCTTTTCCTCCAGATAATCATTTAACTCCGCGTTCTTCACATTCGTGATAAACATATGACCCGGAGCGTGGGTGATGACGATCGGCGGCTTCGCCCGCTCGATGGCTGCCTGTGGGGTCACGCCGCAGGCCCAGAATACCGGGATCTCGCCCTCGCGGATCTCCACTGGATCTCCATAGTCCGGATGGTCGATATCCTTGATGCCGATCTTTTCCGGATCGCCCATGTGGACAGGACCACCATGAACATTCGGGAACTTCTCCGTGATCTCCGCCGCTTTCTTTGCGTTCTCCGGCGTCATCGGGCGCATGCTGCATACCAACGGACCCTCGAAGACTCCTGCTTTTTCGCACTCGATATTCGTCTTATACATCGGGACATTTCTTCCCATCGAGATGTGACGCACGTCGATTCCGGCCTGTAAGAGCGCCTCCTCGAAGGAAAAGCTGCAGCCGATAAGAAAACCAACGAAATCATCCTGCCAATATTCAGAAGCATCTGTCACTTCATCGACCTTCACGCCGTTTTTATAGATAAAGTACCGCGGAATATCGGTAACGATATTCGCTCCCTCGCCCATATCATGAACCAGCGGGGAGCCGTCCATGATCTCGAGGATCGGACACGGTTTCGGATTGCGCTCCGCGAACTTTTTAAAGTCCTCCGCATATTTTTTCGGCAGGATCACAAGGTTTGCCTGTGCGTATCCCCCGCACATTCCGGCTGTCGGTTCTGTGATCTCGCCGTCACGGATCTTTTTCCAGATCTCTTCCGGTCTTGTCGTTCTGTAATCTCCCATTTTACGTTACCCCTTTCTCCTATGCCGTTCTTTTCGTTTCCGGCATCTTAAGTTTCCTGTTTCCCGCGACCCATTCTGCTGAAACGCTTCGCCGATCAGGTCATTTTCCGGTCTGCATCCCCATATTTTTTACCGGAATCTCACAACCTCTTTTTCAAGCTCCACAAGAAACTCTTTTCCATTTACGGAGATCTTATAGGTTCCCGCCTTTACCCATGCGGTCTTGTTCGCCTCGGATGCCGCTGCGATCGCCACCGCCTGCTCATCATCCGCCGGTTCCACCGGGGTATTCAGTCTCTTCGCAAGCGCGCTGAACTCTTCTTTTTCCTTACAATAGAGCTCCTGCGCCTCATCCACCGTAACTTTCTCAAAATGGATCTTCATTCCCGGCATGCACTGGGCAAGCACCGGAAGGTCCACAGAGATCACGTTGGCGATCTTTGTGTAGCCGCCTGTGGTCTGATGGTCCGCCATCATGACGATAGGATTTCCGTGGGACGGAACCTGGACAGCGCCGAAGCTGATGCCGTCAGTGATGATGTCACCGCCGTTTTTATGCTCGATCACATCGCCTTCCATGCGGCAGCCCATGCGGTCATACTCGTTGGAGATCGTGTAGGTGCTGTTTAAGAAGGTGTTGATTCCCTTATCTGTAAAACAGTCGTCCTGCGGGCCCATAACGACTCTGAGTGTCCATTCCTTTGCCCCGTAGGACGGAAGTCCGTATACACGCTCGGCCATATGCGGGAGCCAGGATGCAGGAGCGCGGAAAGCGATCTCATCGCCGGTTCCTAATTTTCTTCCCTCGTATCCGCCGACTTTTGATTTCAGGTTCGTGGATCTGCTTCCCATAACGACCGGGATATCAAGTCCGCCCGCAAAAGCGATATACGCACGGCTTCCGCCGTACATGCCCATGAAGCTCAACGTCTGGCCCGCTTTTACCAGGACCGCACGGTATCTCTCCACCGGTTTTCCGTCGATCTTTGCCCCGAGGTCGCCGCCTGTCACCGCGATGATCTCATCTTCTGTAAATTTCATCGTCGGGCCCATCATCGTGATCTCGATGACTGCCTCGTTCGTATCATTTCCAACAAGGATATTGGCGAGTGACGCTGCCCTGGTATCCATGACACCAGATACGGACATTCCAGTCTCCTGATATCCGTAACGTCCCATGTCCTGAACCGTTGTCAGGAATCCGCCGTTTATGATCTGAATGCCCATCACTCTGCCTCCTTATCATATACTACATACTGATATGTATCGTTCTCCACCTGTTTTTCGATGGCTTTGTACTCTTCTTCCGTCACCGGGCGGAATTTGATATACTGTCCGGACTCCAGGAGTACCGGTTTTTCCCGCTCGGAATCATACAGCTTTAACGGAGTTCTTCCGATAAGCTGCCAGCCGCCCGGGGATGCCACCGGATAGATTCCAGTCTGCTCTCCGGCGATTCCCACGGAGCCGCCCTCGATCTTTACGCGCGGACTCTTTAAACGCGGAGTCGCGATACGCTTGTCCATGCCGCCGAGGTACGGGAATCCCGCGATAAATCCCAGCATGTAGATCAGGTACTCTTCGGAGGAGTGGATCTTTACGACTTCCTCTTCCGTAAGTCCGTTATGCTCTGCCACATTCGCAAGGTCCGGTCCCATCTCCCCGCCGTAAAGCACCGGGATCTCGATCACCGTTGGCGGCGGGATCTGGATGCTGCCCATGGAGGACAGAACCTGCTCAAATTTTTCTGTCAGTGCTGAGAACCGGATCACTTCCGGCTTGTATACAACGAGAAGGGAACGATAAGTCGGTACGGTCTCGACGATTCCCTCAATCTGTTCTTTCTCTAACGCGATCTTGAATGCGCGGATCTTCCGGTTGATCTCCGGACTGATCTCATTTCCAAATTCCACGGTAACTGCGCAGTCACCGGAAACCAGATATCTTACATTTCCCACAGCGAGTCTCCTCTCTATACATTTGCGGCTGTTTGACATTTGTAAGATGTCAAACAGCTGCACTCTTTTCCCTATAAACTTAAGTTTTTAATCTCCACACCTTCCGCGATCAGTGTCTCACGGATATTCTTTACGAACTCCAATGCCTTTGGGTTATCTCCGTGAACGCAGATAGAGTCTGCCTTGATCGCGATATCGTTTCCGTTGATGGACTCGACTTTTCCTTCTTTTACCATACGGATCACACGTTTGATCGCGAGATCTTTGTCCTTGATCACTGCGCCCGGAAGCTTTCTTGATACGAGAGTTCCGTCATCGTTGTAAGCGCGGTCAGCGAAGACCTCACTTGCAGCGCGGAGACCGACTTTTTCTGCTGCCGTGATCATCTTGGAACCTGCAAGTCCCATGAAGATGATGTCCTTATCGACCTCATAAACTGCCTCACACATCGCGATGGCTAACTTCTCGTCAACAGCTGCCATATTGTAAAGAGCGCCGTGCGGTTTTACATGCTGGATCTTTACGCCGTGGGCGGTACAGAACGCCATGAGAGCGCCCAGCTGGTAGCGGACATAAGCTTTCGCTTCATCCGGCGTCACTGCCATATTGCGGCGTCCAAATCCCACAAGGTCCGGGAATCCCGGGTGTGCGCCGACAGCTGTTCCGAACTCTTTCGCCAGAGCAACCGTCTTCTCCATCACCATCGCGTCACCTGCATGCCAGCCACAGGCCACGTTTGCAGAAGAGACGTATTTTAAGATCTCCTCGTCCATTCCGATCGTATAATTTCCAAAGCTTTCTCCAAGGTCACTGTTTAAATCAACACGGTACATAAGATTTCCTCCTTGCTTTCCCTGCCGGTATTTTCTAAATTTCCCATCTACTATTTTAAACGACTTGCACTACAATCTCAATACCTAATTAGCCTTAACCGAACATCTTTAAGATTCCCGGAAGGGCTTTGATTCCGGAGAATCCTGTGAGCAGTACCACGCACACGCCCAAAACGATGAGGATCGTCGGATGTTTGTAATCCTCGCCGACGATCTTCTTGTTTCTGCTCGCAAGAAGGATCGTTAAGAGTGTCAGCGGAAGGATCAGTCCGTTTAACGCACCCGCAAGTACAAGGAGTGCTGCCGGCTTTCCGAGGATCGCCATGATCAGTGTGGAGGCTGTGATAAATCCGATCACGAACCACTTTTCATTCTTCATGATAAACGGATGAAGAGTCTTTAAAAATGAAACCGATGTATACGCCGCGCCGATGACGGATGTTGTAGCGGCGAAGAAAAGGACAAGACCAAAGATCTTATATCCGATCACGCCAGCTCCGAGACGGAACGCGTCTGCTGCCGGATTTGAAGCGTCGAGTGTCACATCCGGGTTTGCTGTCACGACACCGAGAACCGCAAGGAACAGCAGGATTCTCATGATTCCGGAAACGCTGACACCCATTAAAACGGACTGGCGTACATGCGGAAGATCTTTCTTTCCGGAATATCCGGCGTCAAGAAGACGGTGCGCACCGGAGAATGTGATATATCCGCCGCAGCTTCCTCCGAGAAGCGTGATGAGCGGAAGGACAAGGGCACCCACATCGCCCGGGTGGAAAATACTGCTCACAGCGTCCCCTACCGGAGGTTTGGATTTGATCGCCACATAGAGAACTACGATGATCATGATACTTCCAAGGTATTTTGTCAGCTTATCCATGCTGGCCTTCGCGTCCTTGGAGAGGAAGATCAGGATTCCGATGATTCCCGCGATAAAGGTTCCAACCGTCGTCGGTATTCCGAACAATACGTTGAGTCCCAGGGCGCCGCCTCCGACGTTTCCGATGTTGAATGCCAGACCGCCGAGGGCAACCATGAACGCGATAAAGTATCCGAGCCCCGGAAGGACTTTATTTGCAATATCCTGTCCGCGCATGCCGGACACACCGATCACCGACCAGATATTTAACTGTGTCGTCACATCCAGCAGAATCGTACAGACGATCACCAGAGCGAAAACGCTTTTATACTGAGCCGTAAATGTGGAAGTCTGTGTCAGGAATCCCGGTCCGATCGCGGATGTCGCCATCAGGAACGCAGCTCCCATCAAGGTCGTCATGTTGCTGTGTTTTTTCTTTTCCCCCATAAATGAGTACCCCTTTCGTATCTTTTCTACAACTGATACCTTGATTTTATCTGACTTTTTAGCGATATTCAACTATATTTTTCGGTTTGGGAAAATCTTTTTAAAATTTTCAAAAAAATCGTGCGAATCCGCTCATTTTCAGCGAGCGATTTCGCACGATGTGAATTTTTGCACGTTTTCAATTGTTCAGCAGATCTGCGCCCTTCCGCGAGGGCCGTAAGATTTCAGTCTTCCTTATCAAGTCTTCTCTTCATGGAGAATCTTGTGATCCCCAAAAGGGCCGCCGCTTTTGTCACGTTGTTTCCGCAGAGCTTCAGCGCCTGGTCCATGTAGATCTGTTCCAGCATGGAAACCTCCTGATCGAGACTGATCGGTCCTTTCCGAAGATCCTTTAGCGCAAACGGTTCTCCTGTCCGGGTATCATCTTTCCAGTCCACCCGTTTTAATTCCACATGTTTTTCAAGCACGTCCCCCTGACAGAATAAGAAGCAGCGCTCAAAAATATTTTTCAGTTCCCGAACATTCCCTTTCCAGTCATACAAAAGCAGCTCCCGCATAAAATCAGGATCCACATGGGTGATATTCTTTCCAAACATGCCGTTATAATATTTCAGGTAATAATCGCAGAGCGCCGGAATGTCCTCTCTCCGGTCCCGTAACGGCGGAATCACAAGTTCCATGACATTGATCCGGTAGAAAAGGTCTTCCCGGAATTCCCCCTGCTTTACGGCGTGTTCCAGATTCCGGTTTGTCGCCGCGATCACCCGGGCATCTACTTCGATGTCCTCCAGACCACCCACACGCTTGAACTTCTTATGGTCCAGGAACGTGAGGATCTTTGTCTGCATGGACAGGGGAAGTTCCCCGATCTCATCTAAGAACACGGTTCCGCCTGCTGCCAGCTCGATCAGGCCCTTCTTCGTCTTCATAGCACCCGCAAAGGCCCCCCGCTCATAGCCAAAGAGCTCGCTCTCCATCAGATGTTCCGGAATTGCGCTGCAGTTGATGCGGACCATCAGGTGGTCCCTCCGGTCGCTGCAGGCATGGATCAGGGACGCCGCAACCTCTTTTCCCGTTCCGGTCTCGCCCCGGATCAGAACATTCACCGTGGAATTCTTTCCGAGAAGTCCGATGTGGCGCCGGATCCGCATCGCGGCGTCGCTGACTCCGATAAATTCCTGCGTTTTTCCCTTTAGAAACTCCAGGGATTCCCGATCCTGCATCTGACCAATGCAGCGGCTGGCGATCCGGTCGATCTCGTCAATATCAAAGGGCTTTAAAATATAGTCGTAAGCGCCGCGCTTCGTCGCCTCCACCGCCTGGGCAACAGAGCCGTACGCCGTCATCAGGATCACCTGGACCTCCTCATCGGCGGAACGGAACGTGAATATCTCGTCGATCCCGAGGCTGTCCTGCAGGCGGTTATCCAGGAGGATCACCTGCGGATGGAACGTTTTCATCTTCTCGAGAGCGTCCTTCACCGTTTCCGCCGACTGGGTCTCGTATCCCCGGTCCTTCAGGCCTTCCTCCAGCGTAAACCGGATCAGAAATTCGTCATCAACGATCAGTACCTTTTTCATGTTCATCCCTGCTTTCAAAAATCAGGCGCACCGTTGTTCCGCAGCCCGGAGCGCTTTCCATTTCCATTTTGCCGTGGTTCTGCTCGATCAGCCGGTTTACGATCGCCAGACCAAGCCCGACGCCGTTAATGCTCTTCGTGTAGAACGGTTCTCTTGCACGTTTCAGTTCCTCTTCATTCATTCCTTTTCCATTGTCGGAGACGCAGAATGTAGTCATACCTCCGTCGGAAGACACTGAGAGACGGATCTTCCCCGTGCCGTCCCGGCTGACCGCCCGCATGCTGTTCGTCAGAAGATTGTACAGCATCTGGCGCATTTCATTCTCATCGGCAAACACCTCACATGCCGCGCAGTCTGTCTCGAACATGACATTCTGCTGTTCGCACTCCTTCGCGTAGATGGATGCCACCTCCCGCAGCACCGCATCTGCCGGAAAGACATGTCTGTGGTTTTCCTTCTTCACCGACAGCGTAAACAGGTCATTGATCAGCCCAGTCACCCGGTCGATCTCATGGAGCATGCTGTCGCAGAGAAGCTTTTCATTCTCCTTCACCGCCCGTCCGCCCAGGACCTGGATCCCGGAACGGATCCCGGCCAGCGGATTTTTGATCTCGTGGGCCAGCGCCGATGACATCCGGCTCGTATACTCCATTTTTGTGTAATTATCAAGGTTTTTCAGAAGATCCTCAAAAGTTCTCGCCAGCTGGCCGATCTCGTCCTTTCTCGCTGTCTCCGGAAAGCTGTACTCCCGGAACCCGTCCTTGTTCTCATCGAGCTTTTTACACGCCGCGCCCATGCTGCGGATCGGTTTTGTGAGACTCCAGGCGAGGAACACGCTGACCTGGACGATGACCAGGAGACTGGCCACAGCGCCCACAATGATGTAATTCTGTTCTTCCAGGATCGCGTTCTCGAATGACTTTTTATCCATCCAGTATTCCAGACGCCACCCCAGGGAATTTCCACTGTCCGCGTACAGGAGTTCCATGTTCCCGTCCGGGATCTCCTCGTCCCCTGTGATGACCGTACCGTCGGCAGCCATGATCCGCACCGCCGGATCATGATAGAAATTATACTTCTGCCGGATCTCATCCTCACTCAGTTTTCCCTGCAGATAGTAAATATCCGCCTCCATGCCGCGGATCGTGGTCCTCGCGTACTCTTTTCTGTCCTTAAGCTTTTCTGTATATCCATTATACACCGAAATAGCACAGAATGCACAGACCACCAGAATTCCCACCGTGACGAACGGCAGCATGATCTCATGCTCGATCCTGCAGAACCATGATCGAAACAGTTGTTTTTTCTTTCCGCTCATTCTTCTGCCCCTCTCTTCTTCTCAAACATCGGGATCACAACATAGACCGCCGCCGCGCACAGTGTTGCCGGAAATGCCCAATAGACCTGAAGCTCCATTTTCCAGAACAGGACGGAGCAGATCAGTCCCGTAAAGAACGCTCCCACCGCCCCGGCTTTCGTTCTCCGTTTCCAGTACAGTCCACCGTAGATCAGAGGGGCAAGCGCCGCCGAGAATAATCCCCAGATGTCCGCTCCGAAGGACAGCATGTCCTCCGGCGGATTTACGGATAAGATCAGTGCAGCCGTGCCACCCATGAAGATAAATACCCGCGCCAGGATGAGGATCTGCTCCTCCGACATCTTCTTTTTTGTGATCTGGGCAGCCACATCGTAGGACAGCATGCAGCCGATCAGGTGAAGCTGGGAGTTCGCCGTTGAGACACAGGCGCCGATCACGCTGATCAGGAAGAAACCGCTGAACGGTGTGTTCATGAGATTGACCACTGCATAGATAAATACGTCATCCGCGGAGCAGTAATTTTTCAGCTGCGGAAAGAGGATCCGCAGTCCAAGACCGATCTGGGTCAGTGCAAAGTACAGCACGCACAGGAATATCAGTGCATGCAGGATCATATGTTTTGCGGTTTTTTTATCCTTCGCCGCCAGGATCCTGACCATATACTGGGGATTCGACGCCAGTCCCATTCCCCAGCCGAAGAACATGGAGATATATACGAAGATTCCAATCTCCGCTGTCTGATTTTCAAAAACGCCCTTGCTCTTTATGAGTTCATGCACAGTCTGATCCGTCAAAAACCAGTGTCCCGGAACGTTTTTTACGATAACCAGATACAGAACCCCGATGCTCACAGAGAGCATAATCAGATTGAGGCAGTCCGACTTCGTGACGGAGTTAAAGCCGCCGAAGCTCGAATAGAGGATAAAAAGATAGACAAGAAAGACAGCTACCTTGTAATTGATATTCAGCAGGCTGGATACCGCGATTCCAAATCCCTTGATCTGTATCATCAGATAAAAGATATAACCGCAAATCATGAATACAGCCGATGCAGTCTGCAGAAATTTCGAATGATGCTTTTTTCCGATCAGTTCCGGAATCGACAGGACATCATTCTCATAAAGCTTGTCTGTGATCAGATACAGAAATCCTGCTCCGATAAACCACGGGATGACCGACGACGCGATGACGGAGAGTCCACTGTGGTATACGTTTCCCGTAAATCCCAGAATCGTCGCCGCAGAGACCCAGGTTCCGACAAATGTGAAAAACAGGCGTTTTTCGTCATTTTTTCTCTCACCGACGAAAAACTTGGAGAGAGAATCGCTTTCTGAAAAGGAGAGCTTTCCGATGACCAGGAACACAACGGAATAGATGACAAAATAGATCAATTGGATCAGTACCTGGTTCATAGCGCTCTCCCCGTATATTCCGTTCCGTAGCTGCCGTCATCCAGCCTGCGGAGTCGGTAATATCCATAGCTTTCCGTCTTCGACACCTCATACCCATCCGGGACCGTCACAAACACTTCCTTCGCCCCATTCCGGTATGCCTGATGCACCATGCGGCGGATCAGGCGGGGGAGTTCTTCCGGTTCGGAGAACCTGATCCGGACGCAGGAGATTCCGTCGGATTCCAGTTTACTCTGGTCCAGAACAGCGTCCCAATGTTCATTTCTCCCAACGATCTCCTTTGGGATCTCCCTCTCATACTCGATTCCCACAAGTGTCAGCCCCTTCGCCGGAGCAGTCTGTCCCGCCTCTTTGCGGTTTCTTGCCTCCAGTACCTCTTTCACATGTTCCGGCTCCCACTCGCCGGTTCCGACTTTTAAGAGTGTTCCTGCTATGATCCGCACCATGTTGTAGAGGAATCCGCTGCCGCAAAGGCGAATCGTTACGATGTCCTCATCATTCTTTTTCACCTCGGCCCCGTAGATCGTCCGGACCGTCTCCTCCGCCTGGTGGTTTGCGGCGCAGAAGCTGATAAAATCATGTTCCCCGATGAGATATTTTGCCGCCTCATTCATCTTTTCCACGTTTAACGGGTAATAGCAGAAATGGGCGTAGAGGCGTCTTGTCGGGATCTCGATCTTACAGTTTAAGATCTGATACTCGTAGGTCTTTACGCAGTTCTGCTTTCTCGGATGCCAGTCCAGGGGAACTTCCTCGGATTCCACCACACGGATATCCTCCGGAAGTCCGCGGTTTACCGCGTAACAGAATTTATCTCCCGGGATCTGGCTCTCCGTGTCAAAAACCGCCACATTACCGCGCGCATGGACACCGGAGTCCGTCCTGCTTGCCCCAATGACGCAGACAGGCTCTTTCAGAAGATCCGAAAGAGCCTTATTTAACATCTCCTCTATGGTAACGCCGTTGGGCTGGAGCTGCCAGCCCTTGTATGCGGTGCCGTCATAGGCCACCGTCAGTTTGATTCGTCTCATAGCTTTATTGTTTTCCCTCTGCTGCCCGTGGATCCCCGGGCAAATTTACTTTTATACAAATCCAGCAGCTAATTTGCAGCCCAATCCAGTTCTGCCCGGTTTTCCGGATAGAATCAGATATCCAATTACTTTTTCCCGGCTGAAATCGTTCATTTCTTGTAACTATTCAGTACCTTCATAGTTACGTGCAAAAATCCATTCCAGATCAGCTTCGCTGATGGGATTTTTGCCTTCCAGCCTATGTTTCCTTACGGTCAGCGCAGCAAGTGCGCAGACCTACTGAACAGTTACCATTTCTTTACAAAACGACCTTAAGCAAAATTGCCACCACAAAATACACCAGATACGCCCCATAAACCATGTGGTCTCTCTTCGCGTACTTGAGCGGTTTCATCTTTGTTCTGCCCTCGCCGCCGCGGTAGCATCTCGCCTCCATGGCCATCGCGAGGTCCGTGGCACGGCGGAATGCGGATACAAAAAGCGGTACAAGAAGCGGTACCATGGATTTCGCCTTCTGGATCAGGTTTCCACTCTCAAAATCTGCGCCTCGCGCCATCTGCGCCTTCATGATCTTATCCGTCTCCTCGATCAGGATCGGGATAAACCGGAGCGCGATGGACATCATCATGGACACCTCGTGGACCGGAACACCGACCTTCTTTAAAAATCCAAGGCTCTTTTCCAGACCGTCTGTCAGCTGGTTCGGCGTCGTTGTGAGCGTCAGGATCGTGGATCCCATAACGAGATAAACAAGACGGATCGCCATAAATGCCGCAAACCGGAGACCTTCCCATGTCATCTGCAGGAAACCGATCTTAAAGATCGGGGTACCCGGCGTCAGGAACAGGTTGAAGCTGACGCTGATGAGAAGCAGGAACACGATGGATTTTAAGCCCCGCACCATGAATTTTACCGGGACATTGGAGAGCTTGATCGCCGCGATCAGAAAGATCGTCGCCGCAAGGTATGCCCAGATATTGTCCGCAATAAATAGTGTTACAATGTATACAAGCGTTCCAAAGAGTTTTGTTCGCGGATCCAGCCTGTGAAGAAGGGAATCTACCGGGTAGTACTGTCCAAGCGTGATATCTCTTAACATGTCGTTTCCTCCCCGGATATTTCCTTCTTATCTTCTGTTGCCCCGGATGCTGTCTCTTCCAGCTTTTTTTCGTCAACAGCCGTCACATTTCCAGCAGCAGATGTTTCCACCGTCTGTTCTTTCCCTGTGCAGGCAGATCCGTTCTTATTTTTCTCTCTCCAGATCTTTAAGATCGCATCCCGCGCCTCTTCCACGGTCGTGATATCCGGATCCATCGGGATGCCCCGCTCGATCAGTTTGTGTACCACATAGGTGATCTGCGGAGCGGCGAGACCGATCGCCTCGAGTTCTTTATAATGGCGGAACACTTCCTTCGGAGTCCCGTCAAAGACCTTCTCACCATGGTTCATGACCACCAGGCGGGAGACGTACTTCGCGACATCTTCCATACTGTGGGAAACAAGGATGATCGTCATCCCCTGTTCTTTGTGAAGCTTCTCCACCAGTCCAAGGATATCATCCCGGCCTTTCGGGTCAAGACCGGCCGTCGGCTCGTCCAGGATCAGGACCTCCGGCTTCATCGCGAGAACGCCCGCGATCGCCACACGGCGCTTCTGACCTCCGGAGAGGTCAAATGGGGACTGTTTATAAAAGCTCTCATCGAGTCCGACCATCTGGAGCGCTTCTTTTGCGCGTTTCTCGATCTCATCCTTCTGAAGACCGAGGTTTTTCGGTCCAAAGCAGACATCCGAGAAGACGTCCACCTCAAACAGCTGGTGTTCCGGATACTGGAATACCAGTCCGACATGGCTGCGGAGCTCCTTCATGGAATAACCTTCCCGGTAGATGCTCTCCCCGTTATAGAGGATATCTCCGCTCGTCGCCTTTAAAAGTCCATTTAAGTGCTGGGTCAGTGTTGATTTTCCGGAGCCGGTATGCCCGATGAGTCCGATAAACTCGCCGTCATGGATCGTGAGATTCACGTCTTTTAACGCATACTGTTCGAAGATCGTTCCCTGCCCGTATATATGATTCAGGTGTTTAATTTCGATTGACATATTTCCTCCACGGTAACTGTTCCGTTTTTCATCTTAAACAAGATGCCTGGCAGCAGTTACGAGTCAAATTACAGTTGTTTTTGTAACTGTTTTACTTCAGGATCGGAACAAGTTTATCCACCAGCTCATCGATGGAGAGAATTCCGTATGGAAGATCCATTCCGGCTTCCTTCAAGTCATCCGCAAGCTCTGTCACCTGCGGGACATCGAGGCTGTATTTTTTCAGTTCCTTTACCCTGGAGAAGACTTCCTTCGGGGTTCCGTCCATCACGACATGTCCGCCGTCGATAACGACCACGCGGTCCGCATCGATGACCTCTTCCATGTAGTGAGTGATCAGGAGTACTGTGATCCCCTCCTTCCGGTTCAGCTCATGGACCGTCTTGATGACCTCACGCCGGCCGTTCGGGTCCAGCATCGCTGTCGGCTCGTCCAGAACAATACACCGGGGCTTCATCGCCATCACTCCGGCGATCGCCACTCGCTGTTTCTGTCCGCCGGAAAGCTTATTCGGGGACTGAAGCCGGTACGCTGTCATTCCGACTGCCTCCAGGCTCTTATCGACTCTCGCCCAGATCTCGTCGGTCGGAACGCCCATGTTCTCCGGGCCGAATCCAACGTCCTCCTCGACGACGTTTCCGATGATCTGGTTATCCGGGTTCTGGAATACCATTCCCGCTGTCTTTCTGACATCCCAGAGATGTTCCTCATCGTCCGTCTTCATATTGGAAATATATACGGTTCCGTCTGTTGGAAGCAAGATTCCGTTCATCAGTTTCGCGAAGGTCGATTTACCGGACCCGTTATGTCCCAGGATCGCCACAAAATCTCCTTCTTTGATGTCCAGAGAGACGCCTTTTAATGCATGGCTGATCTCATCCTTGTCTTCCTCTTCATCATGCCTGATATAATCGAAGATCAGGTTTACTGCTTTAATGATTCCCATAGAAATCCTTTCTCGTGTTTTTGAAAGATTACAGTTCACGCGCTGCGCAGACAGCAGCAGGTCTCTCTTTTTTAAGTACCTGTCCGTGGACTGCGAAACTTCAGGTGACTGCGACGCTGCACAATGCTGCTGCCGCGACAATTGTTTACACGTTCCTAAATTTTAGTTGATATCTTATGCTAAGTCAAGTATTTTGTTGCAGTACACGGGCACTCCATGTCCGCACACTGCAGCGGGATTTTGCCGATGCTTTGTATTGGATGGCCATCGGCATGAACCGGCAGATCACAGAGATTCATGTGATTCTGTCCTGTGGAAAAATATCAACGATAAAAGCGCAGCCCGGGATTCATTTCTAAACCCCAGGCTGCGCCTCAAATTCGTTTTTCTGTTATCACATCGTTTACTTCAGAAGTTTCTCACAGACGGTCTCAAGATTCTCGCGGATCTTGATGTGCTGCGGACATACCGCCTCACATTTTCCGCACTTGATACACTCGTCCGCACGTTTTCTTCCATGGCCGCCGACCAGCCAGTTCTCCTGGTGCCGTGCCATTCCTTTGTCTCCATAAGGGGTCAGGCAGTTCAGGGCCGTGAAGGAGCCTGAGATACCGATCTCCTTCAGACAGACTTTTGCACAGTAATTACATGTCGTACACGGAACTAACGGAATGCGCTTCAATTCTTCCTGTGCCTTCTTTAAGGTCTCTCTCCTTCTCGCTGAGTCCTGTGAAGTCCTTCATATAGGAAAGATTTTCCTGTACCCAGTTCCACATATCAAAGCGATCGAAGAACTCTGTTCTGGATTCTCCGAGGTTGTGGAGCAGATAAAAATCAAAATATCCGACTCCCGTCTGCTTTAAGGACGTATCAAACTGCGCATATGCTTCCTCTTTCGTCAAGTTTACTTTAAGTCAAGGGGAAGGACGTTTTTTCTATTCTTTAGTTCACCCAGACTCCCGACGCGTCCAGCTTATATCCATTGATCACTGTCGACAACGCCATTGATCCGTCCGGATTCAGATAGTACCACTGGCCCGGATTCGTCTGACGCCATCCGGTCGCCATCGATCCGTCTGCGTCAAGATAATACCATTTACCGCCAAGCTGTTTCCAGCCGGTTGCCATCTTTCCGTCGCTTTCAAGGTAATACCACTTACCGCTGATCTGACGCCAGCCGGTCGTCATATATCCATTCTCATCAAAATAATACCAGCTGCCCGAGATCCGGTACCACTGCGAGGAGATGTTTTCTCCGCTCTCACTCACATATTTTTTTCCCTGTTCATAGTTTTTCCAGTTTCCTTCCGTATCACCGAGATCATCGAGATAAACATCCGAGGAAGTAATATAATCACTGCCCTTTCGGTATTTCGCATCGTCCGTCGTTCTTCCGACCGCACGCACCTCGTAGTAGTAGTTTCCTTCCTGTCCCATGTATTCCGAGAGGTCTTTACTGATTCCGGTCACATCGATCGTCCTGAGATAATTATCATCCCGGTACAGACGGATCTGATATCCGGTCGCGTAGTCCACTTTTTTCCAGACTGCTTTGTTATGATTTGACGCGGACCACCCTGCCGTCTCCGGCGAATCCAGCCATACGACCGGATAATAAGTGACAGTCACCTTCAGATCATCATCCGTTTTCACTGCTTTGCTGAGTGATGCCCCGTAGATCTGACACGTTTTTGCTCCGTAGGAGGACGAGAATTCCTTTTCACCCGAAGAAAGTGTCAGCGTCGCAGTCACCTTTGTTCCCGGTTTCCATTTTTCAACGTCTTTGCTCCACTCGACCGACTCGATCTCCACACCGGAGGTACTGCAGGAGATCTCCGGCTCCGAGATCACGCCGGGATCTTCATATTTATCAGTAAATGTGATCCGCATGGAACTTACTGTCTGGGCCGCGAAGGCGGAAGCAGAGAATAAGATCGTCATAGCCGCCGCAGCTCCAGCCGTAAGGACCAATTTTTTGAGATTTTGAAATTTCATAACAAGCTCCTTACTGGGATTTCTTCCATACCCCGTTCTGGTCCACATAGAATGTATCGATCACTTCGTTGACCGCCTTATGTCCATCCGGGTACAGATAATAGATCTGCCCGTCGATATTCTGCCAGCCGGTCAGCATCGCTCCGTCACCGCCAAGATAATATGTCTTATCTGCCAGAGTGATCCACCCGGTCGCCATCGCACCGCTATCAGCGAGATAATACCAGGTATTGTTGTAATTGATCCACCCGGTCTGCATCTTTCCGTCGCCGTTCATATAATAATACACGCCGTTTTTCAGCTGCCAGCCCGTGAGCATCATGCCGTTTGCGTCAAACAGATACCAGACTCCTCCGATCGATCCCCAGCCGTTTTTCAGATACGTTCCATCCGGGTAACGGTAATACCAGCGGTTTCCATCAAGGATCCAGCCGACCGCATTTGTGCCGGAAGGTGCCGGCTGAGAATTTCCGTTATTTCCGCTGGCTCCACTGTTTCCGCTGTTCGTATTTCCGGAGCCCGTATTAGTACTGTTCGATGGCTTCTTCTTTGCCGCGCGATCCGCATCACTCTGCTCGATATAAACTTCATCAGAGACTGTCCATTCACTCTTTGACGCGTATTTCGACACTTCATCGTTTGACGGGAGCGAACGGACACGGAACGTATAAGTTCCTTTTGAGGTCATATACGGGAAGAAATCATAATTGCTCACATGGATCTCACCGCTCTTGTGGACAACCTTGCTCCCGCGATACAGGTATGCTTCGTAAGAGGCGTCCTCGACTGCCTCCCATTTTGCGAGTCCGAGATCGGAGCTTCCGGACTTTGTTGTCTGCCAGTATGCCTCACCCGGCGCATCCAGGTCGCCTTTCGCTGGTTTTGTTTTTACGGTAACGACGAGCTGAGTGGCTGAACTTCTCGATGCACTCACGAAAGTTCCGTTTTTCACCTTGACTTTCGAAGAAGTATAGGAGCTGCTGCTGAATTTATAATCATTCAACGCCTTTAAGGTTATCTTCATCGTATAAGTTCCGCCGATCTTCACATCATTTTTTGTCGAGGACCATTTTGCCGAGACAATATCATACTTGTCATTGCTCGGGATCATGACCTCGCAGTTGTCGGATATATATCCCACATCGAGATCCGGAAGGGATTCCCCGACGGTTGGTGTAACATCCAGCGTGATGTTGACGCTGCTGACATAACTCGTTGACGCAAACGTCTGCTCTGTACCGGATATCGCAAATACAACGGCCATGATCCAGGCGATCATCCAGGCTCCTGCTTTTTTCCATTTTCTTTCTGCCATAGGACTGCCTCCCCCATAGATAAATTTCCGGCACAATTTTATTGTGGTTTTGCGAATATTTTATTTTTTGAAATTATTGTAATTTTTCAAAAATTCATATCGCATATTTACAATCTTTTCATGCCATTTTGTGAAATCATTCTTCTTCAATGATTTTTTCTTTATCTTTATTATAAGGTTACTCAATCCTTTCCGTCAACTTAAGATATTCTGTCTTTTCGGGGCAAATCCGTGGCATGACTGCCACACATATCCTTTCTTTTCCTGGTGTAATAGGTGCGCCCACCTTAGTCCGTTCTCAGCGCGTCGATCGGATTCAGCTTTGCTGCCCGGCTCGCCGGCATATATCCGAAGATCAGTCCAATCGCCACAGAGACCGAGAATGAGATCACGACTGCCGTCATGGTCGGAGGCGCTTCGATCCCCATGAGCTTGCCAATCCCGGTGCTCGCGACTGCACCGATCACGATCCCGATGATCCCGCCGATGGCACTCGTCACAAGCGCCTCGATCACGAACTGCTGCATGATCACACTCTTCTTTGCACCGAGCGCCTTGCGGATCCCGATCTCCCTGGTGCGCTCCGTCACGGAGACCAGCATGATATTCATGACTCCGACGCCCGCAACGAGCAGGGAGATCCCGGCAATTCCGCCAAGCATCATACTCATCATATTGATCTGATCATTTAAGGAGTCGAGGAGAGAACTCATCGCAGTCACCGTATAGAGGCTGTCACTCTTCATCTTTTCATACAGGAATGTTTTTAACTCCTGGGTACAGGTTTCTGTCTCGTTGATATCCCGGGATGTGACGATCGTGTTTCCTTCTTCATTTAGTTTCTTTAAAAAGTCGAGCACTTCCCGGCCGGTTCTGGAATCCAGCTCTCCCGTCGGCTCATCCGCCAGGATCAGGGACGGGTCCCCTGCGAGCGCCCGCACAATCGAGACACGCTGCTGCTGGCCGCCGGAGAGCTGATTCGGAAGATTTTTCCACTTTTCTTCGAGGCCGACACGCCTCAATGAAGCCATCACCCGCATTGTTTTTCTGTGTACCTGCTTCTCCGGAGTCATGACCGGAAGCGGAATTTCCGTTCATCGTAGAGATCCGCGATCTTTGTCCCGTTATTGACTTTATCTCCCTCATGGATATAGAGGGGATTGATACAGTCCTCTCGCGTGAGAACCTCATCCTGATCACGGTAAATTTCAGAGTCAAGCGATAATGCCTTGAACTTCGCAAGACGGCTCTCCTGGAGACTGCCGGAAAAATCCTCGTTCGTGTAGCCTAAAACTCCGAGGACCGCCTTGACGGCATCCCGCATCGTGATCCCCTCGTCCGGCTTGAAGTTCCCTCTGAGATATCCGGACATCCAGGAATTTGTCACCGCGGTCCGGATTGCCGTGGAATACTGGGATTTCGCCGATACATCGGCAAATACCGATACGGTTCCTGCCGCATTCGCGCTTTCGCGGTAGTCGGAGGCCTTCATGAGAAGCTCCGCGAATTCTCCTCTGGATACATTCGCCTGATAGTTGCTCGTCGAGAGGATTCCCAGAAGACTCACCGCCTTCTTTCTCATCTCAAATGTTGTGCTCGCCGCGTATGCGTTCACGGTCATCCCCGCGCCGACCGCACATACAGTCAACGCGGCTGCGATCGTTTTTCCTCGTCTCATACGATTCTCCTTTCCTTATCGCCGGATCATGATCTTCCTGCCAGACTTTTCCATAGCAGAAATGCCGTTTTCTTCTTACAAAGTTTCATTTAAAGGACCTGCCAGACTCCTGCTGAAACCACTGCATTGTAAAACATGGCTGTCTATGTACAGGATCTGTACATGCATCCTGTCTTTCTTGCGATTTCCTTACGTTTTTTGCCCTTTCTGTAAACACTTTATCAGAAATCTGTGATCGTTTTGTGAGTGAGTTGTGTTCAAAACGTGAAGGAACTCACGCAAACTCCCTCATTTTTGCGGCAAAACTGCGGCAGGAGGATCAGAAATGTCCCCGGCCGCTCCCCGCGCGGTCGCTTGCGACAACCTTCATCTTCGCGCGAGTGCGCATCTTAGGCACGCAATGCCTTTTTGTTTAACATGAAGTTCCCTCGGAATTTCATGTTAAACAAAAAGCCCGGCACAGATATCTCTCGATACCCATACCAGGCTTTTTCTCGTCACAGTACACGGGCACTCCATACCCGCTTACTGTAACAGGATTTTGCCGATGCTTCGCATTCCGAATCGGCAAAATCCGCGACCATAACGGTATATTACGGAATTTTCAGTTCAGAAAATTCCTACCCATGAAAAGTAACTTTTTCTCACACCCCCGGCAGCCGCCCGATCACATCGATCCCGGCAAACACCAGAAGTCCGTTTTTTATGATAAAATTTAAGATCACGATCCCCGCCGCCGCGTAAGCATAGCGGTCATCCGGTTCCATGCGGAATTTTTCCTTCCCGGTCAGGAAATAGAGTCCCCAGGAGACGGCAAAGACAGCCTCCGTCACCGCCGTACAGAGGACCAGCGGATGATACAGAAAACTCAGTACCGGATGTCCGGCAAGGAGCGCTTTTACCGCCCGCGTTCCTCCGCAGCCCGGACAGTAGAGCCCGGTCATCAGCTGAAAGAGGCACGGCATCCGGAACGCCGGAATGATCATACTCTGGCTGCGAGTTTCTGGCGCAGTCCGCCGATCTTTTCAGCTGCCGCATCGAATGCATCTCCGGTCATCTGACCAGTCAGCACCGCGAATTCATCTTTTCCTTCCAGGACCACCCACTTCACTTTTCCGAGATTTTCCTCCACGATCTCCCTCTTCTCCGATCTGGATCCCTCAAATCTCGCAAAATATTTTCTCGGAAGCTCGGAAGCTTTGTGTACCTCAAGTTCTTCGCTTCCCCAGCCGATCTTCTCCGGCTCATCGCCAAAACGGACCGCGGAGATCATGTCGCCGACAACCGCGCTGGCGGTCGGGAGCTTTCCGGCTCCGCTTCCGTAGAACATGGAGGTTCCGAGCATGTTTCCGACTACCTTGATCCCGTTAAATACATCGGTCACAGCGTACAGCGGATCTTTGGCATCCACAAGGACCGGTGCAACCTCAAGATACACCTTTCCGTCACGGTTTACACTCGTTCCGAAGAGCTTGATCGCCGCTCCCATGCAGGCCGCATAGCTGGAATCCAGCCCGGTGATCTTTGTAATTCCCTCCATCGGGATCTTCTCGTAATCGACTTCTTTTCCGGTAGCAACTGCGGTCAGGATCGCGATCTTTCTGCAGGTGTCGTAGCCTTCAACATCCGCCTCCGGATTGCGCTCCGCGTAGCCTAACTCCTGGGCACGCTTTAATGCTTCCTCAAAGCTCCATTCCTCTTCATTCATCTTTGTCAGGATATAGTTTGTCGTACCGTTCAGGATTCCGGAGATCTCCTCGATCTCCTCTCCGCCGAGGCACTCGACAAGCGGGCGGATGATCGGGATACCGCCGCCGACACTCGCCTCAAATAAGAAGCTCACGTTCTTTTCCGCAGCGATCCGGATCAGCTCAGTTCCATGAGCAGCGACGAGTGCCTTATTGGAAGTCACAACGTGCTTTCCGGCAAGCAGGCAGCTCTTCACAAACTCATAGGCCGGTGTGGTTCCTCCCATCGTCTCCACAACGATCCCGATCTCCGGATCATCCACAATCGTTTTCACGTCGTGGATCACAAGTTTTTCGATCGGAGTTCCCGGGAACTCTCTGAGATCCAGGATATATTTTACCTTGATCGGCTCGCCAGCCTTTTTCTCTACAATTTTACAGTTTCGGTCAAGGACCTCATATACACCGGAACCGATGGTTCCGTATCCCATAATCGCTGCTTTCATCTGTCTATTTCTCCACTCCTAAGATTTTCACGTTCTGTACACCCTTTAAGTGCTCGATCTCCTCCACCATACCGGCCATATTTCCCGTATCAGAAAGGACTTCCACACTCAGGGTTACCGTTGCGTTTCCGTTTACCGGGATCGTCTGGTGGATCGTCAGGATATTGGCACGATAGTCCGCGACAATATGAAGCAGATCGGACAGGAGCCCCGGCTCATCGATCATCTGGGTCACCAGAGTCACCGTCTTTCCTCTCGTATTATCGGAAAACGGAAGAATGTCATCTTTGTATTTATAGAAGGAACTGCGGCTTAAACCAACCTGTTCCGCCGCCTCCTGTACTGTCAGGTTTTTGTCCGCCTCGAGCAGACGTTTCACCTCAACCACTTTCTGAAGAACTTCCGGCAGTGCTTTATCACGAACTACATAATATTTGTTTTTTTTCTCCATAATCCAAGACCTCGCAAGCTCCATAAGTTTTCCCGCAGTCATCCGGTCATTCCGGTATCCCGCTGCGGATGCATCCTGTCTGTTTTTACTCTGTCACGTTACCATGTGTACGTCCCAGAGAAACATGTGTGCGTAAGAATCTTAGCATATTTTCCGGACAAATGCAAGTATATGTTTGTCTGTTACGGACATTCAGACATGTACATGTGTTACGGTATCATACGGAATTTTCAGTTCTGAAAATTCCTACCTGTGAAAAGTAACGTACATGACATAAATAAGCGGAACCTCCTTCATCCAGGTGTCCCGCTCACATATTTTTACTTTTGATAAATTTTCACGATCTTCGAAAACTTTTACTGGTGTTCTTCCAGCTCACTGTTCCGGTGAACGCCTGTGATCGCGTACTCAGACCACTCTGCGATATTGGTCGCATGATCCCCGATCCTCTCGTAATACTTTGCGATCATCAGAGTATCCAGGATCTGCTCCTGAGTCGCCTCTCCGTTTAAGATTCCATCTGCAAGCTCTTTCTTGACCTCATCAAACAGTCCGTCGATCACATCATCATAGGCGATGACTTCCTTTGTCTTCTTCAGGTCTGCATTTGCAAAGCTCTCGATGCTCTCCCGCACCATGGATGCGACAGCCTTTGCCATCTCTCCGAGTCTTGTCGCCTTTACCGGCTGTAAAAGATCGGTCGTTTTGATGATCTCTGCGATATCGCCGGCCTGATCCCCGATTCTCTCGAGATCCGTGATCATCTTCAGTGTGGAGGAGATCGTTCTCAGATCGCTCGCCACCGGCTGCTGCTCAAGCAGAAGCTTTAAGCACTTGCTCTCGATGTCGCGCTCCTTCAAGTCTACGTTCGCGTCCGCTGCCAGGATCTTCGTAGCCTGATCCCGGTCCATGTTCATGAGTGCCTCGTATGTTCCGTCGATCATGTCCTCGCAGAGACTTCCCATCTCCGCGAGCATTCTGTGCAGTTCCTCCAGCTGTTTTAAAAATGCATCTCTCATAATCAGCCAAACCTCCCTGTGATATAGCTTTCTGTCCGCTCATCCCTCGGGTTCGCAAACAGTTCCCCCGTATTGTTGTACTCAATGACCTCACCTAACAGGAAGAACGCTGTCTTGTCCGAGATACGTGCCGCCTGCTGCATGTTGTGGGTGACGATCACGATCGTATATTTATCCTTTAATTCCATCGCGAGATCCTCGATCTTCGATGTGGAGATCGGGTCCAGGGCGGAGGTCGGCTCATCCATCAGGATGACTTCCGGCTCCACGGCCAGAGTTCTCGCAATACAGAGTCGCTGCTGCTGTCCGCCGGAAAGGCCAAGGGCACTCTTATTTAAGCGGTCCTTTAACTCATCCCAGATCGCGGCCTGCTTTAAACTTCTCTCGACGATCTCATCAAGATCTGATTTTTTCGTGATCCCAAAAATCCTCGGACCGTAAGCAACGTTATCGTAGATGCTCTTCGGGAACGGATTCGGCTGCTGGAAGACCATGCCGACCTTGTGGCGCAGCGTGATCGCGTCCATATCCTTAAAGATGTTCTTTCCGTCCAGTTCCACTTTTCCATCGATCTTTACGTTTTCCACCAGGTCATTCATCCGGTTCAGCGTCTTTAAAAATGTGGATTTTCCACAGCCGGACGGACCGATGAACGCCGTGATCTTATGTTCATCGATCTGCATGTTAATGTCTTTCAACGCATGAAAAGCACCATAATGCAGATTCAGCTTTTCGATATCAAATTTCGGAGTTGTCTCTGTCATATCATTTTCCTCTCTAAGCGGATCATCCCGCATGTAACATTCCGGCATGCTCTGCAGCCGGAACCTTTTAAGCTGTCTCGCCGGAGCTCTTCTTCTTTAAGTAATGGCTCCATGCATTCGCGCCGATGCTGAACGCCAGCACCAGGATCATGAGAACTGCGGAAGCTGTGTTCGCCAGCGCTTTGTCCTGACCATTTACCTGCAGGTTCCAGATCTGGATCGACAGGGTCTCTGCCGGCCGGAACGGATTGAGCGGACAGGTCGGAGCTGCCAGGTTCCAGTTGCCCCAGCGCAGGTCGCTTCCGGATCCTGTCGTGTAGAGAAGTGCTGCCGCCTCACCGAATCCACGGCCGGCCGCCAGGATGACGCCGGTCATGATGCGCGGGAGACATGCCGGAAGAAGCACATGGAAGATAGACTGCCACTTTGTTGCTCCAAGACCGAGACTTGCCTGAAAATATCCCGCCGGAAGTCCCTTGATCGCGTCCTCCGTAGTCGTTGTGATCAGCGGAAGTGTCAGGATCGAGACGGAAAGTGCGCCCGCCATCAGGCTCTTTCCCATTCCGAAGAATACGAGGAATACCAGGTATCCGAACAGTCCGACAACGATGGACGGAAGGGCGGAAAGCGTCTCGATACACATTCTTAAAAACTTTGTCATCTTTCCCTGCTTTGCGTACATGGCCAGGTAGATCCCGGCGCAGACGCCGAGCGGTACGGATACAAGAAGTGAAATAAATACAAGGTAGATCGTGTTGAATAACTGGTTTCCGATGCTGCCTTTTCTCGCGAACCGGAACATTTCCGGCGTTGCTCCCATGAGACCGCCGATGATGACTTTACCGGCAAACCCAATGAGCAGCGCGAAGAAGAAAACTGCGACCAGGTAAAAAACAACTGTCATAACGCGGTCCACGTTTCGTGAACATCTGATCTTATTTTCCATTGTTTACTTTTCCCCCTTTGCCGCAGGCTGTTTTTCTTCTTTCTCCGGTTTCACTGCTGTCACATGGTGGATCAGGAAGATGAAGAACAGGGAGATTGCAAATAACAGCAGTGCCATGGTCCAGAGTGCGGATTTCATCTCGCCGCCTTCCATCGCGTTGCCCATCTGGGCTGCGATCTCTGTCGTCAGCGTTTTTGTTGTCGAGAAGATGCTGGTCGGAAGCGCTGTTGTCTGACCGATGACCATCGCTACCGCAAGTGCCTCGCCGAACGCTCTCGCAAGTCCCAGGATGATTCCGGAGATGATCCCCGGTGCCGCTGCCGGAACAACGATCCGGTAGATCGTCTGCCAGCGTGTGGAACCAAGTCCGTATGCCGCCATTCTGCATTCCTTCGGCACGGAGTGAAGAGCGTCAGCCGCCACACTCGTGATCGTCGGGAAGATCATCACTGCAAGGACCAGTCCCGCTGCCAGGATGGAATGACCGACCTGACGGTCAAACACATTTTTGATCGCCGGAACGAGTACCGTGAGTCCTACCCAGCCGTATACAACGGACGGGATTCCTGCGAAAATCTCGACCACCGGGCGGTAGAACTTCTCACCGAACTTCGGGGAGATCTCCGTAATAAAGATCGCGGAACCAAGGGAAAACGGAGTCGCGATGAGAAGTGCCAGTCCGCATGTGCAGAGTGATCCCACGATGAAGATCAGGGCTCCGATGTTGCCTCCGCCTGTCATATTGTCCTCCGGCGCCCAGTCCGCGGATCCTAAAAATTCCAGAAAGGAATGTTTATAGACCAGGAATGTCGCAGATCCCTTGTATACAAGGAATGCGCCGATCACGATCGTCAGAAGGATCACAAACAGTCCGCAGACCGTCATCAGATCACGCCACAGATATTCTCTGACGAACATGCTTTTTTCTTTACCATTCTTCATAAGTCCTCCTGCTTCTGATATTCGAAGCAATTTCTATCAATTCAGCTGATGTTTCAGCCGGAAAATATCTTCTGAACTATTTCGGGGCGGGCCAGATTTTTCTGCCCCGCCCCTCTTTGCAGCTACCTGTCCATGTCCTCTCTGCATTCTGCCATCGGCTCATGGCTTTTGCCGCTCTGTCTGGATTAGTGTTCTGTGTTTGTCATCTTGGAAGATACGCCGTATCCTAAGGACTCCATCTTTGCACCGTACTCATCGGACATGATGTAGTCAAGGAATGTCTTTACAACCTCATCCGGCTCGCCCTTTGTGTACATATGCTCGAATGTCCATACCGGGTATGTTCCTGCGTATGTGTTCTCAAGTGTCGGCTCTGCTCCGTCGATCGCCACTGTGGAAACACCTGCATCGCCTGTCAGATAGGAAAGAGCTACGTATCCGATCGCACCCTTTGTATCCTTTACGTTCTGAAGAAGGACACCGGAATCATCTGTTTCCATGGAAGTGTTGGAAGCTTCCTCATTTCCGTCGAGCGCGTATTTCTGGAAGGTTGCTCTTGTACCGGAAGATGTCGGTCTTGTTACAAGGACGATGCTCTCATCCGGTCCACCGACTTCTTTCCAGTTTGTTGTCTTTCCTGTGAAGATGTCGATGAGCTGCTGTTTTGTGAGGTCCTCAACGCCGCCCTCTTTGACATCGTTGTTTACAATCGGTGCCATTGTGACAACGCATACCTGATGGTCAACAAGCTCTTTTGCCTGTGCCTCGTCAAGCTTTGCGGATGCCTCTACATCGGAGTTACCAATGTTTACGGTTCCCTCAGAAACCTGCTTTAAACCTTCTCCGGATCCACCGGCGTCGATCGTGATGGAAACGTCCGGATATTTTTCAATGAACATGTCTGCTGCATCATCAACGAGCGGTTTTAATGCGGAAGAACCTGCTGCTGTGATGGAACCGGTGAGCGCTGCTGTCTCGGTTGCTGCTGTTGTATCTGCTACCGCTGCGGTCGTGTCTGCTGCTGCTGTTGTGGATGCTGTACTGCTGCTTCCGCATCCTGTCATCATGCTGACTGCTAAAACTCCTGCACCTGCAAGTGCCATTACTTTCCTTGTTCTCATAATTTCTTTCTCCTCCTCAAAAGGTCTTTGTTTTTGTTTTTCTTTCTCTGTACAGTAATATTTTTATCACGAAACAAAAAATGCAAAAACCATGATTCGGTAACTAGTGTGTATAATCTATGTAAATTGTAAATTCATAATTTCGTTTGAAAATATAGCCGGGTAAAACCAGTTCTCTCAAACAAGTGAAAACACGCTTCGCGAGTTTCCCATTGTTATCGCGACAGTCGCCAAGGTCTCGCGCAAGCGCGGACTTTGGCTCGTTGTTCGCGTAAATACAGAAAAAAACGCACCGCCTGACCGCCCGGAATTTTCACTCCGGACTCATCAGACGATGCGTCTTTTCTCTTTATGATCCTGAACTTTTTACATTCTTCGGTCCGCCATAGCAGCTTCCCGCAGTCATTCGATCACCATGATCCTACAGGAGCGGATTTCCGGCCCTCCTGTGCTCCTTATACTCCTGCTGCCGGACCTTCCGGTGCGACTGCACCGCCCGGAACTGTCACGGAGCTCTGTGCTTCTGACTGGGATGCCGGACCGGCGCTCGTTGTCGCCTCCGGTACTGCCGCGGTGGAATGCTCATATCCCGGTCCGACCGGTGCTTCCGCTGTTGTCTCCTGCGGATTTGACGGACGGAATGCCTCTGTGGAGGTCTCCGCTTCATCCGTCGGGCTCGCCGCATGGCTCTCCGTCGGTTTCACATAGATATTTCCATGCTCATCCGTCTCATAAGCCGCGCTGCTGCTCTCATGACTTCCGGAAGAAGTCTCGATCGGCTTTCCATCCGGTCCCGTCTCAGTCTCCTTTGTGCTCTCCGATTCTTTTCTGGACTCGTTGAGCATGGATTCCATCTGGGACTCTTCCTGACTCTCCTTCTTGCTTTCTTCCTCAGCAGAAAGTGTTGTAGTCTCTGTCGCTCCCTTCGGGATATAGCCCTGATCAGTCGCTACATGGTCGATCTCCTTGCCTGCCTTGCTGAGTCCTGTAGCCGAGGCGATCTTGCTGCTGATCGTCTGAACAGTGCTCGACGGCGTGTAGTTCTCCTCCGCATAGAGGAAGTTATGGAGACTTGTCACGTTGCTGACAAGCGTCTGCGGGATAACGCAGGCCGCGTTGTTTTTTCCGATCTTGATCTTCTGCTCTCCGCGTGCTGCCGGGAATCCCATGCTGTCGCCGAGATGATACTTTGTGATATTCTTCACCATCGGAAGAAGATCATTGACATTGATGTTTGTTGCACACATTGCGGACATATTTCCCACAAGGCTGTTTAAGGTTGCAAAATCTGCCTTCTTCGCCTTCTCAAATGCCTTCTGGATGATAAGTCTCTGGCGCTCGGTACGCGCATAGTCACTGTCCATCAGACGAAGACGTCCGTAAGCAACGGCCTGGACACCATCCAGATGGTTCACACCGGCACTCTTTAACTGGACAGAACCGATCCCAGTACCTTTTACAGTCTCTGTGATAAATGCATTGATATAATAAAACTCAGATTTACTGATATCGATATCAACACCGCCAAGGATATTGATCGCAGTCGCGACTGCTTTCCAGTTGAATGCAACATAGTGCGTGATATTGAGATCCAGATTCTTATTTAATGCCTTGACTGCCTGTTCCGGACCGCCAAGAGCGTATGCCGCGTTGATCTTATTATATGTGTTCTTGTCACTCACATTCAGATACGTATCGCGGAATACGGATACCAGCTTGATCTCACCGGTCTCACGATTTAAGTTCACGATCATGATAACATCGGACTGGTTTCCTTTTCCAGTTGAGCTGTCACGGGAGTCCAGACCGAATACAGCGACTGTCCAGTATCCTTTTTCCATCTTATCTCTCATTTCCAGGGAGATATTCTCATTCAGAACATCTTTCAGATCGAACTCATTCTGTCCGTTCATCTTTCCGAAGTTGTGCTGGATATATGCGTAGACAGCTCCGGCAAACCCAAGCACCAGAACGATCAGTGCGATCAGAACACCGATGATGATCTTTTTCTTTTTCTTTTTGTTTCCGTTTTTGCGTTTCTTGTGGTTATGGGAACCTGCGCCATGGCTCTTCGCTGCTGCGCGCCCCGCCCGGCTTCCCGGATCCGCACTCATGGAATACAGATTTTCTGTCTCGTGGGAATGATGCTTTGCAGCTGTCTCCCTTTCGCTCTCACGCCGTCTGCTTTTTCTTGCGCGCGAACGGTCTAATTCGTCTTCATAATTCATGTCATTTGTCCTCGTATTAGTAAGCGTTTTTATTGATGAATCCCTTGAAAACTGTTAAGAACATGATCTTGAAATCAAGACCAAGCGTCCAGTTCTCGATATAGTAGAGATCGTGCTCGATCCGCTTAATGATCGAGGTATCTCCACGATAACCATTCACCTGGGCCCAGCCGGTAAGACCGGGACGGACCTGGTGTTTGATCATATATCTCGGGATTTCTTCCTTAAATTTTTCAACGAAAAACGGCCGTTCCGGTCTCGGTCCCACAAGGCTCATATCCCCCATGAGGATATTGAAAAACTGCGGCACCTCATCGATGCTTGTACGGCGGATGATTTTTCCGATGAGAGTTACACGGGCATCTCCCTTTGTTGTCCAGCGGCTCTTCTCCTTACTCGGGTCCTGAACCGTCATGGAACGGAACTTATACATCTTAAACGGGCGGTTGTGAAGTCCGACCCGCTCCTGACAGAAAATGATCGGTCCCGGAGATGTCAGTTTGATGAGCATCGCCACGATCAGCATGATCGGGGAAAATAGAATGATCCCCACGATCGCACCTACAATGTCCACAGCTCTCTTGAGTGCTGCGTTCACCGGATCATTTAGCGGAACACGGCGGATATGGATCACCGGTAGTCCCTGGAGATCCTCCATATAGGGGATCGTCGGGATAATATTCCCATAATCCGGAATAAATTTTGTGTGTACACCGGATTTTTCACAGAGCGCAACAATATGGCGGAGCTTTTCATATTCGCCAAGGCTCAGTGTAACGGCGATCTCATCAAGACTGTTCTGCTCTAAAATATAATCAAGGTCCTCGACACAGCCGATGACCTTAACTCCCTTATACTCACTTCCGCGTTCCTTCGTATCATCGATGATCCCGCGGATCTTGTATCCCCATTCCGGATTCTTATTCACCCGTTCGATAAAACCTTCTGCCGCGGAGGAATATCCTACCAAAAGGATATGTTTCTGATTGTATCCTTTCGAGCGCATGGACCGGAGCACGATCCGGATCCCGTTCCGCTCGATCGTCATAAATGCCACGTTCAGAACGTAGAAATATACAACCAGCCTCTGGGAGAAGTTGTAGAGGTGCGGCTCTTTTCTTCCCAGGTACAGGACAAGACCGAAAATTAAAAATCCGATCGAGTTTGCCTTAAAGATCTTTCCAAATTCGTTTCTGCGCCCAAGCACACGCTTTGGGGTGTACAGTCCAAATAAGGAGTACAAAAGCAGATACGCCGGAATAATAACGAGCAGCGCGCCAAAATAAAATCCGACCTCAAGTGTCCGTTTTCCAAGCTGGTTCGCCCATCCACTTCCGATCACGATAAACCATGCGAGCAGATAAGAGAACGCGGTCACGCAGGCATCAAGCATCACATGAAAACGGTTGAGGCTCTTTTGATTGTCTTTGATCATATGATTTCACCCTGTTTTCCAAGGAAGATGCTGCCGGTTTTATTGTCCCGCAGCATTGTAATGGTGACAGCCCGGTCAGAGCATAGTACCGCCATCGTAAAATTATGCATACATAGTATACATAAATTTTTCCTGTTTGCAAATAAACGTTTTCTTAAGAAAATCTGAGATTTCCGTAAAATATCGGTTACAGTACGCGGACATTCCCTGTCCGCGCACTGCAGCAACCGTTGAATTGCAATTCAGGCTTTGACTTTCAGCTTTGCTGCCTGTCTCCTGGAAAACTCATAAATATAAACCGCGGTGCCGGCGATCAGCTCGATCTGGATCCCGATCTCCCGCTTTAATCTTCCCTTAAAGGAAGGAACACGCTTGCAGTTCTTCAGCGTTCTGATCCCCTCAAGGAACCCGGCCACATAATCTTTTCCGAATCCCATCTTCTTAAAGAACAGGAATTTCACAAAAGTACCGGTCAGAAGACACGGGGAATTTAAAAGAAGCTGCCATCCACGCATGTTCTTATAATTTAAATAGACATTGTTTCTCGCCGCAAGCTTTACCTTGAAGGAGTTATACTTGGAACCACTGGTCCCGCTTCCCACATGGTACACCACCGCTTCCGGACAGAACACATTGTCATATCCGTAAAGCTTCGCCCGGTATCCCACATCGATATCCTCAAGGTACGCGAAGTGCATCTCATCGAAGTATCCGATCGTCTCAAACACTTCCCGGCGGTAGATCGCCGCACCGGCACAGGCCGTAAACACGCGGCAGCTTTTTTTATAAAGACCTTCCGGACGTCCGACGCCTCGCTGGAATGCCCAGCCGAGAACGCTGTACATATCTCCGGCATCGTCCATGAGATCCGGATGATACATCTGGATCATCTTGCTGCTGACGGAAAAGATCTTCTCCGACCGGTCCATGGCCCGCTCCAACGCTTCCACATAGTGCGGAGCCACTTTCGTATCGTTATTTAAGAGGATCACATACGGAGTATCCGCCGCCTTGATCCCGACATTGACCGCACCGGAAAAGCCGGTGTTCTCCGGAAGAAAGATCGACGGGATCTGTTTCTCCTTCAGCCACTCCACACTTCCGTCCGTGGATCCGTTGTCCACCACAAGGATCTTAAAATCCTTTGTCGTCTGTCTATCCAGAGCCTCAAAGCACGGTTCCATAAACGAGAGTCCGTTATAATTCGGGATTATGATCGTTGTCTTCATTCGTCTAACGGTACCTCCAGTTTATATGGTTCCCCGATCTTCTCCTTTTTCAGGTCCCGCAGAGCAAAATTTGATTTCCGCAGCGTCAGGTTCGGGTTGTAATAAGGATCTCCGTTCTTTAAGATATCCGGCCAGCGCTTCGCGAAGGTTGCGATCTCGCGGTTGAATCTCGCCACTTTCTCCGGAGTGTCCTCAAGACCGCGGGACTTCGATTCGTAATGATGCAGCACCGCATACGGAGCATAGACCACGAGTTTTCCGAGCTTTCTGACCTTCATGCAGTAGTCGATATCATTGAATGCGACGGCAAGTTCCTCCGTAAATCCGCCCACGGCGTCAAATACGGAGCGCTTGCTCATCATGCAGGCCGCTGTGACGGCGCTGTAATCCTGGGCGCACATTGCCCGGTTGAAATAGCTGTTCTCAGATTTGTGGAGACCGATAAACGTGTGTCCCGCGATGCCGCCGAATCCGATGACAACGCCGGCGTGCTGGATCGTATCATCCTCATAGAGAAGTCTTGCGCCGACAATTCCGACGTCCTCTCTCTGGGCAAAGCCGAGCATCTCCTCGACAAAGTTCTTTGCGATCAGCTCGATATCGTTGTTCATGAACAGAAGGTATTCGCCCTTTGCATGCTGTACGCCGAAGTTGTTGATCGCGGAGTAGTTGAACTCCCGCTCCCAGCGGACAACGTGTACATTCGGGAATTCCTTCTGGATCTTCTCATAGTAAGTCCATGTCGCCTGTTCCGTGCTGTTGTTCTCCACGATGACAAACTCGAGGTTCTTGTACGTCCCTTCCGTCAGCATCGGGCGGATACAGTTGTCGAGATCGACGGTGTGGTCCTTGTTCGGGATGATCACGGAGACAAGCGGATCTCCCTTGATCTTAAATGTCGTGTGATAAATGCCGTAGTCCACGCCTTTTTCCACTTTCTCCGCCTCGATCCCCACTCTCTTATAGTGGTCCATGATCGCGCGGGAACCGGCTGTGAAGGCGTAAAGCTTGCTCTCCGGGTTGCTCGCCGTGGAATTCGGATGGCAGCGCCAGTGGTATAAGACCTTCGGGATATGGCAGATCTTCTCTGCATTCTCCGTACAGCGGAAGATAAAGTCATAATCCTGGGCTCCGTCATACTTCGCCCGGAAACCGCCGACTTTATCAAGCAGTTCTTTCTTCACCACGAACAGATGGCAGATATAGTTGACGCTCGTCAGAAGGTCTGGGTTGAAATCCGGCTTAAAATGCGGGTCAAACAGTTCATCTCCATCCATATCCAGCTTGTCCTCATCGGAATAGAGGACATCACATGATCTGTTTTCATTCAGTTTTTTCGCGCACTCGAAGAGCGCATTCGGTGTCAGACGGTCATCATGGTCCGCAAGGACAACAAAATCGCCCTCCGTCATCTCGAGAGCCGCGTTGGTATTACCGGAAATTCCGAGATTTTCGCCCAGAACCTTATATCGGATCCTGGAATCCTTCTCCGCATATTTCTTTAATACATTCTCAACGCTCTCTCCGGCCGGACTGCCGTCCGCGATGCAGAGTTCCCAGTTTGCGTAGGTCTGCTCCACGATGGAATCCAGCATTTCCTTTAAAAACTTCTCCGGAGTCTTATAGACTGGGATCACGATGGAGAACTTCGGCATATACTCAAAGGTCTCTTTTTTCTGCGCTTCCAGCTCTTCCTCCGACGGTTTTGTGAGATTCCACCACTCTGCGTAGTCGTAATCGTCATCAATTCCCTGGATCTTATGCTTTGATTTTAAGATCAGGGCCTTCAGACCATTCTCTTTCAGGAAATCCCAGGCAACATGAACCGTCTCCATATTCATCAGGTTCATGAGTTTCTGGACTTTGCGGTTCGCCGCTCCTGTCTTTTTGCGGATCATCATATCGCTGTATTTCACGCGGGTCGTCTTCTTCTCCCCGCAGATTACAAGATAGTAGATCTTTCCATGTTCATACGGGAAACGGATATCAAACCCGAGATCGCGGTCGATGATCTTTTTGTAGTAGATCTGGCTCACGTCGTCCCGCCTTGTCGGAACGATCTTCGCATCCACCAGATTCCCCGCTTCGTCCTCGATCCGGTATGTGATCACGGAATCCGGGTCATTTTCCACAGCCCAGCCATTTAACTGGATCGTCTGCTCACGGACTCTCATCACTTCAACACTGTATTTCATACTTCCTCCTGCGCAGCCGGCGTGTCAAAATTGATCCGCTCCTCCTCGACAACAAGCGGACGGTGCATCACACGGGTATTGATGCTCATGATATACTCGCCGAGCAGTCCGATAAAGAAGATCTGGACCGAACCAAGGAAACACATTCCGATCAGAAGCGGCGCCATACCTGCCGCAAAGCGGTCCCAGTAGAGGAGCTTCATGATCAGATATACCATTCCGACAAGAAAACTGATTCCGCCGCAAAATGCGCCAAAGAATGTCGCAAGGCGCAGTCCCGCTTTCGTGTAGGAGGTGAAGCTTAACATCGCCGCATCGTATAATTTATAGAAGTTATTGTGAGTCTTCCCCGCGCGGCGCTTCGGCTGTTCATACGGGATCTCTTTTCTCTTAAATCCAAGCTCCGCGACAATTCCTCGAAGGAACGGAGTCGGATCATTCAAATTTCTTAACACTTCGATAAACTGTCTGTCATAGAGACCGGATCCCGTGAAATGTTCGATCTGCTCTACATCAGACAATTTACGGATCAGTTTGTAATAGCAGCTTCTGAGCCAGTACATGACCGGATTTTCTTTGCTGCTCGTCTTGATCCCGATAACGATCTTATAGCCATTCTCCCATTCATGGACATACTTCGGGATCAATTCCACCGGATCCTGGAAATCTGCGACCATGGAGATCACGCAGTCACCGGTTACCTGAAGGATTCCATAATATGGGGAGTTGAACTGTCCAAAGTTTCTCGCATTGAAGATCGCCTTGATCTTCGGGTTCTTTGCACAGAGCATCCTGAGCAGTTCTCTCGTCTTATCCGTGGAGTCATTGTCGATAAAGACCAGCTCGTAGTCGTACTGCGGCAGCTCTTTTGTGATGATGCCGATGACCGCTTCACTGATCGGAACGACATTCTCCTCCTCGTTATAGCATGGAATCAAAACGCTGATTTTTTTCATGTTATATTTTCTTCTTCCTTAAATAATTGTTACCTGATCTTTAACTTTTATCATTGTAACCATTTTTTCTGTTTTGTCAATACCGGGCAGTGTTCACGGCATTTTTTGTCGATCCGGATCCGCTATGCACCACCGCAGCCGGTCCTGCCCGAGTTTCCCCGTTTTTCCTCTCTATACGGTCCTTTTCCTGAGTGCGATCATCCGGGTAATGCCGGTCTTAAAGTCGACTTCCGGCTTCCATCCCGTCACCGCCTTTAATTTCTCAATGGACGGCATCAGGTTGATCAGACCTTCCGCATTTTCCCCGCGGGTATTGTATCGGGTTTCGCCCTTTCCGCCGCAGAGTGTATGGATCTCCTCCACGAAATCCTTTAATACCTTTGTCTCCGCGCCTCCGAAGTTAAAGACAGGATTTGAGATCCCCTCAAATGCCGTTTCCTCCGCCTCGCAGAGCGCCGCCATTCCTCTCGCCAGATCATCGATATAGAGGAAATTCCAGTTCTGCGTGCAGGCGCCGAGGGACATCTCCCTGTTGTTCAAAAATGCGTCCAGACAGGATTCGACTAACGTCCACGGGTGGTCTCCCGGTCCGTAGGCGCTGAAGATCCGCGCGTGAATGTAACGCAGACCGAGCTCCCCACAGAGCTTTTCGCCCTTTTCGCGCATCGCGAGCTTCGCTTCGCCGTAGAGGGATTTCGGCTCGCAGACCGTCTCCTCCGTGATCAGATCCCGGTGCATTCCGTATTCTGCCTGGGATCCGGAGAACAGGAACTTTTTACATCCCAGTGCCTTCGCAGTCCGGATCGTCTCCAGGGAGATCTCCAGATTTTTTTTCTGAAGCGCCCGGTCTGTTCTCGACGCACTTCCGGAACCGCCCCAACCGAAGTGGCAGAAGACATCCTGCGGCTTTGTCACTTTTTCCAGAAGCTGTTCCGGCTCGGAGAGATCGTTTTCAGTCACGAGAAGCCGCCCGGATAAAAGCGCCTCCTCGTTTCCGTCAAGGATCGTGCCGAGTTTTGAGGACGCGGGGCGCGCGATGGCAGTCACCGTATGTCCTCTCCGCAAGAGTTCCCGAACTGTCGCCGCGCCGACAAAACTCGTCGCGCCTGTCATGATGATATTCATATTATGCTGCCCCTTTCCTCTGACAAACGCAGCTGTTCAGTACCTTCACAGCTACGAGCAAAAATCCATTCCGGATCGGCTGCGCCGATGGGATTTTTGCCTTCATTCCTATCCTTTATTAAGGTCTGCGCAGCAAGTGCGCAGACCTGCGTCACTGACAAACCTACTTATTTTCCACCAGCGGGATATACATATTCTCCTTGAGTTCCTCCTCCGGAAGGAACGGCGCAAGATCCTCAAGCGGTACAGATACCATCGTTCCGTCCGGCAGCATCTTCGCAGATGCCTTTGGCTCAAATCCCTGCTTCATATCAACAAAGATCTCACAGATCACCGGACCTTCCGTCGCAAGTGTCTTCTCCACAGCAGCACCAAGCTCGCTGTTGTGATGCGCCGCCACATACGGATAGCCGTAAGCCCAGGCAAGTTTCTCCATACTCGGGAAGCTTAAGTCATGGCTGTCCACGCCGATTCCGATGAGCGGCTCATGGAAATGGGTCCTCTGGGTCTGACGGATGGAGTGGTAGCCGCCGTTGTTGATCAGGAAGATCTTGATCCCCATATGATGGTGGATGATCGTCTGAAGTTCCTGAAGGTTCATCTGGATGCTTCCGTCACCGGTCACAAGGATAATATCCTTTGTATGGTCCGCCACCCAGGTACCGATCGCCGCCGGGAGGTCGTAACCCATGGAAGCGATCGCAGAGTTGCTGATAAACCGCTGTCCTTTCTTCATCTCATAGGCATGTCCGCCTACCACGCACGCGGAGCCGTTGCCCACAACCGTGATCACATCCTCCTCCACGCGTTTGCTGATCTCCTTGATCGCCGCGTAGACGTTTGCCGGCTCATCGTCTCCGGCCTCATAATGTTTCGGCAGAACGACCGGATATTTTTCTTTCCAGGTCTGGCACTGACGGATCCAGCTGTCCACTGCCTCTTTGTCCTTTGCACCGCCGTTCGGATCAAATTCTTCCTCATCGAGAACGAGTTCCAGCTTCTCGAGAAGATCCTTTACGTCCGCATGGACCGGCATATCAACGTGGACCGTCGGTTTCTTTAACTCTTCCGCGTCGATGTCATTGTAGATCACATACGCTGCTCTCGCCCATGTCGGGTAATTGTAGCCAACCTGGCGGATGGAAAGACGGCTTCCCAGCGATAATAAGAGGTCGCTGTTCTGAACCGCAAAGTTTCCGGCGCGGTCGCCCATATGTCCGGCACGTCCCACATAGAGCGGATCTGTATCGTACATGCAGTCGATGCTGTTCCAGCCGGTAACAACCGGGATCCCGAGCTTTTTCACGACTCTTGTAAATACATCAAACGCTTTTCCGATCCGGATCCCGTTTCCGGCATTGATCACCGGACGTTTTGCCTCGCGGACCTTCTTTAAGATCTCTCTCGCCTGTTCTACTGTCACAGGATCCGGAAGTTTCACGCGCTTTTCTCCCTGTCCGCTCACATCGGACGGGATCATAGCCGGTTTTCCTTCAATTTTATTCATCATGCAGATCGTGCATCCGGAACATCCGGTTCCATGTCCGGACCAGCCGGTGCCGCCCGCCTCGTAATCATCTTTGTCGAATCCCAGTAAGGATTCCGTCTCGATATACGCGCCCTGGACATTTAACGGGATGTCCAGCCAGCACGGACCAGGTCTTCCTGTCTGTGCCAGATAAAGGGCCTTTTCCAGGCAGAAGCGGATCCGCATCGGATCCAGCACCATCTCGCTGTACTTTGTCATACAGTCGATTGCCTTTGTGATCTCAAATTCCTGATCTCCCATCGCGCGGATCCCCAGACCTGTGCTGTGGGCCGTCGTGTCGTAGCGGACCTGTCCGGATAAAACGAGCATCGGGATCGAGTCGAGCCAGCCGCCGACAACGCCCGTGATCGCGTTTGTTCCGCCAGGGCCTGTCGTCACGCAGAGCGCAGCGATCTTGTTGTGGATTCTCGCATACGCCTCCGCAGCGATGGCGCATGCCTGTTCATGGTGGTTAAAATAGCAGTGAAGTCCCGGCTGATGTCCGAGTCCGTCATCCAGGTGCATCGCACCGCCTCCGGTCACCATAAATGCATCGGTGATCCCCTCGTCTACCAGCTTCTGGGCAATATAATCAGAAACTTTCATTCTCATAAGTGAAACCTTCTCCTCTCTCAAACTGTCAGATCCCAGCCATATTGACCTTCCTTTTCCCCCAGACACATGGCTGAGTCTGCGCCGGGTATACCTTCCTCGATTATACCATGCGGACCGCATACAGTCCAGTAAATCATGTTTTTAACAGGGTTTTCAGGGGATCCCCGGGGCATTTTTTCCCCTTTGTTTTCCGTTTTTTCCACCCGGTGAAATCCTTTCCACGGTGTTCCAGATATGCCAGGAACCCACACTGGAATTCCGTCATCACAGACTGTTATAATCAGCCGGTAAACAAAAACAACTGTACGGCATGATCTCAGGAGCTGCTGCCGATCCGTCCTGTCCACAAGCTTCTGACCTGCCGGACAAGAGCATGATTTCATATCAAAAAGGAGAGAAGGATATTATGAAAAAACAGACAAAGATCGCCGCTGTCTTATCCGCAGCAGCATTCATGACAATGGTCTCCGGGCTGCCGGCTTACGCTGCATCCCACGGCTGGGTGACAGAAGGAGATGCGAAGGTCTATTACGATGAAGACGGGTACCTCACCACCGATGCGTGGAGAAAGCGCGGGGAAGACTGGTACTATCTTGGTGAGAACGGTCAGATCGTGACCGATGCGAAGATCGACGAATATTATGTGGACAGCGAAGGAAAAATGGTGACAAGTGCATGGGTAGAATTAAAGAATGAGGAAGATCCGGACTCCCCGGAGACTCCCGATACCTTCTGGTACTACTTTGAAAAGGATGGAAAGTCCGCTGTCTCCAAATGGGTAAAATTTGACTCTAAATGGTACTATTTTGACGAGTCCGGCCATATGGCGACAGGAAAGACGGAGATCGACGGAGCTACTTACTATCTTGGAACAGAAAAAGACGGGGCGATGAAGACCGGATGGATCCGCCTGGAGGAAAACAGTCATGTGCCGGGATCTTCTGAGAGCTGGTACTACTTTAACTCCGACGGAAAGATGGTGACTACCCAGTATGACAAGAAGATCGACGGAAATTACTACACCTTCATCGACGGAAAAATGCAGACAGGCTGGGTCCTGATGCCGTCCGGGAGCGATGCGGACGCGACCGGCAGCAATGCAGCTGTCCCGAACGTCACAGATTATCAGTACTACGGACCGTCCGGGGACGGAAAACGCGCCGAAGGTTTTCACTCCATTGAGGGGATTTCCGGGATCCACGAAGCCGACGAGGTGTACACCTTCTGCTTTAAAGCAGGAAAACCATACGTTTCCACGAAAAAGGGGAATTCTCTCTTCACGATCAACGCGAAAAAATACGCCTTCAGTGATCTCGGCATCATGCAGACCGGAAGACAGATCGTGAATGTGGCGAACGATGAGATCGCGAACTTCTGCTTCGGCGAGGACGGCATCATGAAGACAGGAAAACAGACGATCTTCAATGAGGAGACGGGTGAGACCGAGAACTGGTTCTTCCACACCGACGGCGACAAGAAAGGTCAGGGATACCATGGACTCCGCGACGGCATCCTCTATGTATACGGAAAGAGACAGGACGCCACTGCCGATCAGAGATATGCACCGGCGGACTTAAACGGCACCACCTACCTTGTCGGAACAGCCGGAAATGTACAGAAAGCGTCCGCTTCCTCCACTTCCACAGCGAAACCGGAGCTTGGACGTGGATATAAAGATATCAAAGATGCGAACGGAACGATCTGGACTGTAAATACGGCCGGTGTCGTCCAGTAAACAGGACATTGAATTCCTGCGAAATAACCGCGGACCTGCTGCCTTTCGCAGCCATCCGCGGTTATTTCTATCCACGGCTGCCCGATCAGTTCTGTGCAGCCGCATTCTCCTATTTACTTTCTGTAATATACGCTTTTACCAGGCGGTTCAGTGTACCTTTCATCTGTACCACAATGTCCATCAGCCTGTCGTTCTCTTCGCGAAGCCTTTGGTTTTCTTCTTCCAGAGCACTTTTGTAATGTCGTTCCATGCTCATTGTTTTCGTCCCCCTTACGCCTCGTCCGCAGCCGCCCTTTCCCGCGTCTGCTTCCTTTTTCTTAAATATATAATACATTTTTCCAGAATTGAAAAGTAGTTTTTGAACGCAAGTTTCGACAGCTTTCGAAAACGCAAAGCGACAGTCCCACTCAAAAGCAGAACTGCCGCAAAACTCATCTTTTATATGATATGAAGTTTTTCAAATGCCCATGCGATCCCGTCGTCCTCCACGTCCTTCGTGATAAAGGTCGCGTAAGGTTCCAGGCCTTTCGCGTGTTTTTCCATGATGATACTGTTTCCGGCATAGCGGATCATCGCCAGGTCATTCATACTGTCACCGAAGGCGTAGGAATCTTCTCTCGCGACCCCATAGTGTTTCAGGATCACTTCCATCGCCGTCGCCTTATCATAGCCTGTCGGCACACACTCATAGAGTCCGTGTCCCCGGTCGATCGCGGTCATATCCGGCGCCAGGATCTTTAAGAAGCTCTCCGCATCACTATTCTCATCCGCCAGAACACAGAACTTGTCAAAATCGACTTCTTCCGTGTTCCAGTCTGCGCTCGCAAGTCCCTGGTTTTTATATACAACGTTCTTCACATGTTCGATCTCTTCCATGTGGGAGACGCCGACCTGGACCGTACAAACCTTCGGTCCCTCAAGGATCCCGTCGAGTCTGCACGCGAGGATCGCTCTCTGGAGCTCCATCCGGCGCTTCGCGGAGATCTTTCTGTGAAGCAGGGCTTTTCCTTCCGCTTCTATGTAGGTTCCGCATCCGCAGAGGTAACCGTCGACCGGTACTTTCCCCTCAACGTCCTTCATCAGGCATCTCGTCCGCCCGGAATTGATGAATATCAGATGTCCGGCGCGGCGCGCCTCGGTGATCGCAGCCGCCGCGCTCTTCGGAAGCTCTTTCGACGCATCCACTAAGAGCGTTCCGTCAATGTCAAAAAATAATGCTTTTCTTTTCATATTGTTCTCTTATCGCATTTCTGCTGTCAGTATCTCTGCTCAGCACTTTGCAGAATAGCCGGACCATTTCCTGTCCGTATTATTTTGCTTCCGTACTGCTTTCGCTTTCCTCTGCAACAGTCTCTGCTTCTTCTAAGATATTCTCTGCTTCCGTTGTCTCTGCAGTGGTCTCCGGCGCTTCAACGTAAGTAGAATTGTCGATCAGGTAGTAGTAGACAGCACCCATATCAAAGATCTGGTTTGCGGAGTCCTCACCGTATGTTGCCGTCATCTGCGCTGCATTCTTGAAGTAATTCATAACAGCGAGCTTATCTTTCTGATCTTCAGTCGCAGAGAGATTTTCCTGTGCCTGAATCGCGTCTAAAACGAGCTGCTGTTTTACAAGGTTTTCAGCAGTATCGCGAAGTCCATCCTCATCCGTTCCGAGGAACATGCTGAGGAACTGGTCAAACTCAAGACCATAGCTGCTCGCATAGCTGGAGTATGTGGTCTTTAACTGGTTGAACATGTCATCAACAGCGTCCGGATCTGCTGTGACTTCGGAGTTATTGATCACTTCATTTAAGAGCTCACTTCCGGCTGCGTTGAAGAACTGGCTGTCGGCCTCCGCCTGGAGATCCGCACACACTTCCTCTTTTAACTGATCAAGAGTCGCTGTATCATCGTTGTAGTAACGTTTTGCGAGATCATCGTCCACCTTGCTCTCGGACTCAGATTTTAACTGGTTTAATTTCACATGGAATACGACTTCCTGTCCTGCAAGATCTGCGCTTCCGTAGTTATCCGGGAACTTTAAGTTTAAGTCTTTCTCATCTCCGACGTTCATGCCGATCACACCGTCCTCAAAGCCGTCAATGAAAGTTCCGCTTCCAAGCTTCAGATCGTAACCTTCTGCAGTTCCGCCGTCAAACGCAACGCCGTCCTTTGTTCCGAAATAATCGATATTCGCGGTATCGCCTTCCGCAGCCGGGCGTCCCTCGATCGTTACCGGATACTCTGCGCAGAGCTCCTTTAATCTTGTCTGGACCTGTTCATCCGTCACTTCCTCTACCTTTGCAGAATAAGTCAGGTTCTTATAATCTCCGAGAGTCACGCTCTCCTCGTCGTGAAGCTCTTCCTCGGATTTTGTCTCCGTCTCAACAGTTGCAGCTGCTGCCTGCTCCTCAGACGCAGAGCTGCTCTCTGTGTTCTGGCTCTTATTTCCGCATCCTGTTACGATCACAGCCGCTGCTGCAACACAGAGACCTGCTTTTATGATTTTTTTCATGTTTTCTTTTTCCTTCCATTCTGTCTCATATTCCCCGCGTGTCTCCCGTTTTCCGGAACATCCGCGCGTAATACTCATTCTAACATACCGTCACGCGAAAAAAAAGAGTGTTCACAGAAATTTAAGACATGTGTTAGAAAACAAGTGAAAAAACGCTTCACGAGTTTCCCCTTGTTATCGCGACAGTCGCCAAGGTCTCGCGCAAGCGCGGACTT
>ERZ836829.524-NODE-524-length-44290-cov-10.979451_pt1 | contig 44290 bp, 62 predicted proteins | sample MGYA00519574_ERZ836829 | MGnify/ENA primary metagenome ERZ836829 (study PRJEB31850, sample SAMEA3708808) | human gut metagenome | biome: human gut; feature: human-associated habitat; material: faeces | place: China | collected 2014 ...
GGAATCGTGGCTCACTCTTACCGGACAGACGGCTCATTTGGGTGCAGATTATTCAGAGAGAGCTGGGAAGTGTATAAAATGCCGCAAGCAGAAGTGATGAAAAAGAAAAACTGCCCGGAATTTATAGGATGAATTCTGGGCGGTTTTTCTTTTTTTTATTGGAGAACGTAAGCAATTGTGTTGTAAAAAACTTGCAAAAACGCCAAAAGATAAGAAAAATTAACATAATACTTGAAAATGGAATGAGAGTATGATAAGATCTCAATATGAAAGGTAGGATGAATTACAAAAAATATTCTTAAAAGACATGAAAAATTGTATAAAATCTCGAAGGAGGAGAGGAAGCCGTGGGACCATTTGATGTGATTGTCATAGGCGGCGGTGTTGTGGGAAGTGCAATGCAAGAGAGCTTACGAAGTATCGTCTGCACATTGGCGTATTGGAAAAAAATCTGGATGTCTGTTATGAGACCAGCGGCAGAAATTCAGGAGTAGTACACGGTGGATTTGCGTATGATGTGGGAACACTGAAGGCGAAACTCTGTGTAGAGGGAAACCAGGGAATGGATGAATTGTCAAAGGATCTGGGGTTCAGCTTCAAACGCTGCGGAAAAGTGCTGGTGGGAAAGACGGCGGAAGATCTGGAGACGTTAAAGAGAACGATTGTTCAGGGAGAAAAGAACGGTGCGTCTGAACTTTATCTTTTAAGCAAAGAAGAACTTCATAAACTCGTTCCGACTGCGGTGGGAGAGTTTGCCATGTTCTCGAAAAACTCGGGAATTGTGGATCCGTTTAATTATACGATTGCTCTGGCAGAGAATGCAGCACAAAATGGAGCAAAATATTTCTTTGATCATGAAGTGACGGGAATTGACCGCAAAAAAGATGAAACAGGGAATTTCTTTTATATGGTGACTACAAAGCACGGGATTTTTAAATCGCGTTGGGTGATCAACAGTGCCGGTCTTGGCTGCGGAAAAATTTCTGATATGCTTGGGATCAGAGGATATCGCGTGATCGGATCGAAAGGTGATTATATTATTCTTGACCGCAGAATGGGAGAACTTCTTCCGATGCCGATTTATCCGGTTCCGAGTAATACATATATGGGAATTCATGTTACAAACACTACAGACGGCAATGTGATTATAGGACCGAATGCAGAGACGACAGATAATTTCACATATTACGGTGTTCCTCAGGAAAATATGGATTATCTGGCGGAGAGTGCATCAGAGATCTGGCCATATATCCGGAAAGCGGATTATATTCGGAATTACTCTGGAATTCTTCCGAAGTGGGTGGATGAAAACGGAATCATTCAGGATTTTAAAATTGAGATACGTCCGGAGCTGGCTCCCTATGCGGTAAATCTTGTTGGAATCGAGTCTCCGGGACTTACCGCGGCAGTACCGATCGGCCGCATGGTAGTTCAAATGATGCAGGAGTATGAAGCATTCGAGAAAAATCCACAGTTTGATCCGAAACGAAAAGGGATTCTTAGATTTGGTGAACAGGACGATGAAACAAAAGCAAAACTGATCGAGATGGATCCGAATTATGGTGAAGTGATCTGCCGCTGCGAGAAAGTGACGAAGGCGGAAATTCTGCAGGCAATTCATAACCCGCTCGGCGTACACACGATGGTGGGGATTAAATATCGGACGAGATCCATGATGGGGCGCTGCCAGGGCGGTTACTGCCAAATGAGAATTGAGAGGATGATCGAGGATGAACTGGGTGTGAAAGACACAGACATTCGTTATGCGAGACAGAACTCCTGGATGTTTACTGGTGAAGTAAGGAAGGAGGAACAGTTAGATGGAGACACGTGATGTGGTGATTGTGGGCGGAGATCCGGCAGGGCTTGCAGCGGCAGTGGAGCTATATAAAAAAGGGATAAAAGATATTCTGATCGTGGAGCGGGAGAAGACTATGGGTGGCATTTTGCGTCAGTGTATCCATGATGGATTTGGCCTGACAAGATTTGGAGAGACGTTGAGTGGACCTGAATATGCACAAAAATTTATAGACGAAGTGATGGAACTTGGAATTCCGCACGTGACAGATACAACCGTTCTTTCGGTGTCTCCAGATAAGATTGTGACTTTGGCATCCTCGGAAGGCTTAAAAAAGATTCAGACGAAAGCGGTAATCCTGACCATGGGCTGCAGGGAGCGTACACGGGGCGCTTTGGGAATCCCTGGAGAGCGGCCCACTGGCGTGTTTACGGCAGGCGTTGCTCAGGCGTATATCAATCTCTATAATCGTATGATCGGAAAAGAGGTAGTGATTTTGGGATCCGGGGATATCGGAATGATCATGGCAAGACGATTGACACTTGAAGGGGCTCATGTGCAGGCTGTTTTTGAAATTCAGCCAATTCCAAGCGGACTTCCCAGAAATATTGAGCAGTGTCTGAATGACTATGGAATTCCACTGTATCTGAGTCATACGATCACGAATATTCATGGAAATGAGCGTGTCACGGGAGTTACCGTGGCGGAGGTAGACGAACATATGAAGCCGATTTCTGGAACAGAAAAGGATTATGCCTGTGATACAGTAATTCTTTCTGTGGGGCTGATCCCGGAGAATGAGCTCTCTATCGATGCGGGAGTTCACCTGGATCCTCGAACAAAAGGCGCGGTGGTAGATGAATATTTCCAGACAGAACAGGCCGGATTTTTTGCAGCTGGAAATGTTCTGCATGTTCATGATCTTGTCGATTTTGTGTCTATGGAGGCGGAAAAACTGGCTGATGGAGTCGCGGAATATGTGAAGAATGGAACATTGCCGGAATGCAGAATTGCGGTAAAAGCAGCACCTGGAATTAACCATACAGTTCCAATGAAGATAAGTGGTACAAGAGATGTGAACTTTTCCATGCGTGTTGGGAAGAAAATTGAGAACTGTACAATTGCCGTTTGCCAAGGTGACAGAATCCTTGCAAAAAAATATATGAAGAAAGCGCTTCCGGCGGAGATGATTCAGATTCCGGTAAAGAAAGAGGCATTTGCTGGAGAACAGGAAGTGGAGGTGCGTATTTTATGATAAGAAAAATGACCTGCATCATATGTCCGAATGGGTGTGACCTCGAGGCACAGGTTGCAGATAGAAAATGTGAGTCTGTGAGCGGAAATTTATGTCCAAAGGGGGCACAGTATGCGGCACAGGAAGTGGAAGAACCGAAGCGGACTATTGCAAGCTCAGTCACAGTGAAGAACGGCGTTCTTCCTCTTACAAGCGTTCGATTAAACCGTGCAGTGCCGAAAGAAAAGATTTTCGATGTTATGGAAGCGGTGCGCCGGATCGTTCTGAATGCGCCGGTTCATGCGGGGGATATTGCGGCAGAGGATGTTCTCAGACTTGGGAGTGACTTGATTGTGACCAAAAGTGTGGAGAGCAGAGAGCCGGGACAAAATGTAAGGAAAGATCAAAGAGCCTGAATGGTAACAGAAAAGGAAGATTGCAATCATAGAGCGCAGGAAAGTGACAAAAGAGATTCTCTGCGCTGTTTACGTTCTTTGCAGAATATGTAAGATTATTGCAATGGCTAAAATATGTGTGAAAAGGCAAAAGAGATGAATATACAATATGAAGGGAGAATAGATGATGATCTATGCAGAAAAATCAGAAGCGGCATTAGCGGATCATGAGTGGAAGAGAATATTGGAAACGTGGATCAGCCAGGTGAAACAGGAAGAGAAGATTCTGATCCTGCCTCCGGACATTACGAGATGCTATTCTTATGCGGGAAAGATTACCGCGTATCTGTATGAAAAATTATCTGGGGAATGCAAAGTTCGGATTATGCCGGCGGTGGGGACACACCGGCAGATGACGAGAGAAGAGAGAATCAGATTTTTCGGAGCAATCCCGGATGTGTGTTTTTTAAGTCATAACTGGAAAAATGACACAGAAGATATCTGCATTGTGCCGGAAGAGATTGTTTCTGAAGCGACCGGGGGAACATACAGGAGAGCGATTACGGCTGAATTAAACAGAAACGTTCTTTCAGGAGAGTTTGACCGGATCGTATCCATCGGTCAGGTGGTTCCCCATGAGGTGGTGGGAATGGCAAATTACACGAAAAACCTGCTGGTGGGAGTCGGCGGCAGGGACATGATCAACCAATCCCATATGATCAGCGCCATCTGTGGAATCGAGAAGATCATGGGACGGGAAAATACGCCGGTGAGACGGATCTTTGACTATGTCCAGAAAAATTTCCTGGATCAGCTTAAAATCACATTCATGCTGACGGTGACCTGTGAGAAACATCAGGATTCTGATCTCTACGGTTTCTATATCGGCGAGGAGCGGGAGACGTTTTCTGCGGCATGCAGACTTGCGGAAAAGAAGAACATCACCTGGCTTCCAAAACGGGCGAAAAAGATTGTCACGTGGCTGGATCCGGCGGAATTCGGCAGTACCTGGGTTGGAAATAAAGCGGTCTACCGGACAAGAATGGCGATCGCGGATGGAGGAGAACTTCTGATCCTGGCACCTGGGATAAAATCCTTTGGGGAGAATGAGGAGGTAGACTCCTGTATCAGAAAATACGGTTATAGCGGCACGGAAACGATACAGAATGCCTATGAAAATGGGGAGTTCAACGGAATCGAGATGGCGGCGGCCCACTTGATCCACGGCTCGTCGGACGGTAGATTTAAGATCACCTACGCGGCAGATCCAAAACTTATGCCGGAGGAGATCATGAGATCCGTGGGCTATGAGTGGACCGATATCGGGCCGATGATGAAAAAATACCAGCCGAAGGGAAAGGAAACGGGCTGGTATGAGGACAATGGGGAAGAGTATTATTTCATCAAAGCCCCAGCGGTTGGACTGTGGAGAGTAAAGGGAGAAGCGTGAGAAAAAACTATGGATAAAGTTAATTGATAGCTATCAGTTATACAAATTGTACAAATAAAACATGCTATTAAAAAAATAAAAAAAGTTTAAAAAAGTACTTGCCAAACATGAAAAGGTGTGGTATATTAATATGCGTCGGTGAGAGATACGAAACCTTGAAACACCCGATACGCGGAAGTGTCGGAACTGGCAGACGAGCAAGACTAAGGATCTTGTGGTGGTTACATCGTGTGGGTTCAAGTCCCATCTTCCGCACGAAAGACTCAAGTCGAAAGACTTGAGTCTTTTTGCGTTGTAGCAGGCTTTCCCTTATTTTATGCGGCTTTCCGGCATTTTTACCGAAAAGCCCAGCCTTGCATGTAAAAGGCTAAAAGTGCACTTTTACGGGGAAGATATCACACGAAATATCACACGGCAAAATGGTTCTTTTCGGTGAATTCCTCCTCAAATTTTGACATCTCGTCTATAAGCACATCCTGGTAGATTCTCTTTAAAACATTGCTTCCAGGTTTCCATCCACCAATCGCTTCAATGTATCGCTGCGGAATTCCCTGCGCATGCATTTTTGATGCCGCATAATGTCTCAGATCATGATAGCGAAACTCTGGAAGGCCGGAGCGCTTGCGAGCTGATATAAAATTGTCATACAATTGCGACGGTGTAAATCCCAAGATATTTTTTCGTTTTCCCTTATCCAGAGACTTAATCATAACCATTATGTACTGAGGCATCCGAATCTTGCGATAAGACTCGTAAGTCTTAGGATCCTTCGTGATCCATTCACCAGTATTAGCTTTTACAACATCTTTGTTTACCTCGACTGTACGAGCTTGATAGTTAACATCATCAAATGTTACTGCACAAGCTTCTCCACGCCGCATAGTCCCGACGGCTGCAAATAGGATTGCGAGCTTCAGCTCGGTAGTCTCGCAGCAATTAAGCAACACTTGTACGTCGTAGGCCGTTGGCGTGTAGAGCTTTGGCTTCGTTTTTGATGGAAGAGTAACATGGATCGCAAAGCTTGGCATGTAGGCGTTGATCGCAGCGGTGACAAGCCCGATCGTGTTTCGTACAGACTTTGATGACAGTGTTGCTGCCAGATCCGAAGTAAACTGCTGGATGTCATCATTTGAAATAACAGACAGATCGATACGGTGAAAAGGATACCTCTTGATCCGGCGGAGTGTTGCCTCATATCCGGTGATTGTAGAAGGGGAGAGAACGTTCCTCTTTGAATCAATGTACTTTTCACATGCTCTGGAGACCGTCAGGGACTTTTTGAGTTCTCGGCGGTGATTCTTCCACTCTGTAGCCTTGGCCTGTGCCTGCGCCCGCGTAGGAGCCGTAAAGCTTTTGTAATGTTTCTTTCCGGCGTCATCCGTGTAGTCATATACCTGGATCCGAACATTTCCGGATGGCAACTCATTTTTCTTTTTACGTGCCATATACCATTCTCCTTTCTAATTTTGCGTACAAAAAGAACGCCCCTTGCCAGGACGTTCGGAAAATGATATAATTCAGGTGTTCAAGACTGAATCTTTTTCCGGACATCCGGCAAGAGAAAATCTATGAAAATTCCGCTTAGTGCGCCAACACTGGGCGGTTTTTTCAATTTAATTAACTTATTTAATTAACTTGAATGGTTATTACCATTCAGTAAAAACAAAATCTGTCATATCAACGTAGTTTTTTAGCAATATCCTTGAATTCTTCTTTTGTAACTTTTCCTTCCAACATATACGGAGAAAGTTGTCCGTCAAGGAATCGCAGCCGAAATAGAAGATAACCGCGCGATCGGGCGATATAACGCTCCCTGATAGAGATCTTTAAGATCTTCCATTCTTCATGCTTAAGCAGTTTTCTCTTAGGTAAAAACTGCGCGTATTATCTGCTTCTTCCGGCATTTCCTGTAAGATTTTAAGAAAATTAAATCTCCCGTAGAGAACTTCTTCCTATAATATCTCCATCACGGCCAGGTGCGGCTCAAACATGATTGTGTAACCATCCAGTTCTGTATAACAGCCATATTTTGCACGGTAGCATTCCAAGGCTTCCTTTAAAAATTCTTCAGATACATCCAGACACTCGGCCAGTTCATGGAGATTGTGGCAGTGATTCCGGTATCCGCAGATAATTCCGGAAAGTCCTACCTGTCGGTCGAAGGCCCATAAGCGGGCGGTGTACTCCTGTTTCTGATCGGAAACAGAACTTTGCGCCATTATGTCTCCGGAAGTAGTGTAGAAGTGACCGAGCTCTTCGGCCAGGACGTCGGCTTTCTGGCGCTGTGTCCGAATATCTTTTCTGATAGCAATTCGTTGCCCCTTGATTCGTCCATCGCTTAATAGAAGGGGTTTTTCTTTTACAGTAAGTCCGGCGTTGTCCGCCTCGATTAGTAATTCCTCGTAACTCACATAATCACCTCGCTTAAAAGTTCGGATCGTCCATAATATCTTCTTCAGCCTTTTTGGCTTCCTGGGTTCTCTCGGCATCGGAAATATCCGTACGGGAATGAGCTGCGTTCAGCTGCGGCTGCGGTGCCTCCGGAACAGAATAGATTTTGGAGAGATCTTCCAAATTATCCATAGCCTTTTTCTGGCCGATTTCATTTAAAGCAATGTAGTACGACAGAAGTCTTCGTATCTGCTGTAATTCATGCAGACTTTTTGCGGTGAACTCAGAACCATTGGGTAAACGGACCATAAAATCTGAAGCTTGTTCTGGAATCCATCCCATAAGGTAAGCTGGAGTAGTGTTGAGAATCCTTGCGGCAGATTCGATTTTGTCCGAAGGTATATTTGTAATGATATTGTTTTCGTATTTATATAGTGTTTGTTTGGAAACATTTATTTTTGCGGCAAAATCAACTTGACTCATACCAAGCTGTTCGCGTAAGGACTTTAAGCGTTCGCCAACCGTCATATAGATACCTCCTTTGAAGTAACTTAATAATAGCACAAAAAAGTTATAAAAGCAATAAAAAATATCTTGACAAGTTACAAAAATGTGTTAATATAATAGTATCCTAAAAAGTTACACGGGAGGTGATACAAATTGATAAAGACCGATGAATTGAGAGGGATTATTGCCAAAAACGGACTCTCTCAGTCGGATGTAGCTTTAAAAATTGGAGTTACGCCGAAAACCTTTTACGAAAAAATGAAAAATGGTGTCTTTGGAAGTGATGAAATCCAGATTATGATTGATGAACTTCATATCGAAGATCCGGTTGCAATTTTTTTTGCCAAAGAGTAACTTTAAAAGATACCACATCATATAACCCACAGAAAGGGGTGAGGGAGATGGACAAAGAAAATGCAGAGGATCTGCAAGGTGATATGAGAAAAATCGAAGAGGAGTATCGTCAGGCATATCAAATAAGCCGCCAGGCGAAAATCCTGTCGGTGGCGGCGTTGATTCTCAGTGTGATTGCCTTGGTTATCCGAATAGTAATGGTACTACGATAGCAGCAGCACTTACTATGACTGCAGCAACCGAAGTGAACCTTGCGAACCGAGCGTCTTTCTTGGATGACTCGGCTTCAGATTTGGTGAAAATAAGTTGCTTTTCTTGTACTTTAACCTGTTTAGCTAGTGCCTCTGCCTGGCGCTTTGCACTATCAGCCTGATCGCTGATAACGTTTACCTGTTTTTCCATGAGAGCGATAGTATTTTCTTGGTATTGACGTTCCTTATCGGCATATTCCTTCAGAAGATCAATAAGGGCATTAGGGTTATTCACGGATTCGGTTTTCAAGCGTTCCAACTTCTCCGGTGAAATGCGGGGAGGCTCGGGAAGTTCAAAACGGATGCCAGCGTGAGCTTGTACGCCCATCTGGGAATCGGACAGTTTAGTGTGAGGAAGACGGGCTCCCATGGATGTTTCTTCTGTATTGTACATAGTATTCAGATCTCCTATATGTATTTCAGCATGGTGGTGCTGATAAGGCAATTATAGCTGACGGGGAACCAAAAAGTAAACAGAGGAAAGGGGGGTGCAAGTTATATGGCAATATATAAACTTAAAAATCGTTTAGGGAAGAAGCAAGTTTACAATCTTCTCAAGTTTTATTTTCCACTTGATGAATGCCGTTGGTATACATTCGATAGAATCGACAAGTTCCTTTATCGCCTATCATTTGGCGGTTTTGAGTATATTCTTTTAATGGTTATGGGTGGCGCTCGTGTTCGTGCTTATGATACGGAAAATCATTTGTACCTTGCTGAGCATCCTGTATCCATGCCTGAGCTTATCAATTTTGGGGTTTATATTCAGATTGATGATAGAGAAGATGCAGAAGCTTAAATTTAAAATCTGCATAGACGATTACGATGAGGGAATAGCGACAGTGAAAGGGGAGTGAGACGAAATGGCGAAGTCTTTAGTTGAAAATGCGATCATTGATTTCCGGTGCGAGCTTCACAAGCTGAAGACGATCCTCGGATACGATGATAAGCAGCTGGCGAAGTATCTCGGCTGCAGCGAGAGCACAATCGAGAAGCTTCGCCGGGATCCGATGGGCGTGTCTGGCAGGTACATACTGATGGTTCAGGCACACCTTGTGCAGGAAGATCTAAAACGGAGACAGGGAGTGCTCCAGTGAGAGGAGGTGAAATAGATGCATGAGAACAATGAGGGGACGGCAGGTGCTCTGCCAGTACTGCGGCCAGGTCTGGAATGTATCCCGGTTCGCAGTGATCCGAGACGAGTATCGGTGTCCGAAATGTACGAAGAGGATCCGGAACTCGAGGAGTCCTACGATCAGGACAAGCAGCAGCCGACACTATTTGAAGTGATGGAAAAAATATGTCGCATTGTTGAGTGTGTGACCTGCGGTGGCATGATATACGTTCTGGCCCGCATGGCTGGAATTGCATAAAAAGATCCCCATAGCGGAGCGGCAACTCCGAGGGGATCACATGTAAAAAGTTTACACCTCTATTTTAGAGGAGAAAGAGGAGAAAATCAAGATGGTAAAAGTAACGATTGAGGATGACAGATGCAAGAATGAGATTACAGGCGAGTTCTTCATGGGGCTTATGATTACCGAAGAAGAGAAAACTGAGGACAGCACAACTTATAAAGCGTGCGCGATCGGAACAGGAAATACATGCGTGCAGGATCTCCCGAATAATGTCGCGAAATGGATTGTCAGTTTCTTTGGATCGGTGTATAAAACCAAGCCTGGCTATGTGGCGGCAATGGCAGAACTTGCCAAGCGTATAGATAATGCGGTCAACCAGGCAATTAAGGAGAGTGCGTGTGCGATTACAGATGAAATAATGGAAGAGCTGAAGGGGGAAAAGGAATGAGTGGATTTAAATTATATGAGATCTCAGAAGAGCTCATGACACTGGAGGACATGCTTTACGATGATACGGTTGATCAGGAGACGGTACAGGACACCTTAGAGATGATCAACATGGACTTTGAGGATAAGGCAGATAACTATGCGAAGATCATCCGTACAATGGATGCCAGCATCAAGGCGCTGAAGGACGAAGAGCAGAGACTTTCCGGCAGAAGAAAAGCCCTCGAAGAGAGACAGAAGTGGCTGAAGGATACTCTGGAAGCCAATATGCGTTATACCGGAAAGATGAAGTTCAAAACACCGCTGTTTTCCTTCAGCATTCAGAAGAATGGCGGGCTGGAACCGCTGGTAATCACTGGAGAGCTTGAGGACATTCCGGGCCGTTACCTGATCCAGCAGCCGCCGATTCCGGATAACATGAAAATCCGGAAACTCCTGGAAGAGCAGCCGGTTGAGTGGGCACATCTGGAGCCGCGCGGCGAAAGCCTGAGGATCCGCTGATGGACCGGGAAAGTATTGGACCGTTTCGCATGCAGCTGCTTATGGAAGTAGCAGCGAAGGCAGTCAAGATTATGACAACAGGTGTATGGCATTTATCCTTTGACGAGATGGATATCGTACTGGAGTATATCCGGTACGGCATTGATGCTTATAAGAGAAAGTACGAGGAGGGAAACGACGATGTTTCTGAAAATCGGTGAATTGAAAAGAATCATGAAAGATGCCCTGAAGAGCTCCGGACTGATCGTGGGTAATACAGGAGAGTGGTTTTTGGTATACACGGAAAAATGGGGCGTTGCCACAGAGCTGCAGTATCTCTCAAACAAGTTTAAGGCAGCTGTGATTGAGCTGATCGGAGATCTCCCGGAAGAGGGTGAGGCGTATTTGTACAACATCGATGAGCATGGGCTTAAGCGGGCGCCGGATCTGGACCCGGTGGATCCGTACGATGAATGGATGGCTGCGAAGGATGTGGCAGTTAAAACCGGCGTAAATGTACGGTTGTTTGCGCACGAATATGCGTTCTATCAGGTCAAGCAGACACATGCATGCGTCGCAATTGAGCGCCGGCATGTGGAACCGATGATTTCCCCCAGCGACCTGGACAAAACGGAAGGTGAGCTGATGCCGCCGAACCCGAGTGTCAGAAACGGTACGGTCCTCTATTTCAAAAACGATATGATGATCTATTGGGTGGCCGCAGAGCCAATGCCGGAAAAGACAAGAAATGAATTTTTACCATTGTTAGAATCGTTGGATTTCTTCAACGAAAGAGAAGAAGTCATTCCGTATTAGAGGAGGAGTTATGGGATTACCAGTTTTGATCTATGGAAAGTCCGGAAGCGGAAAGAGCCGGAGCTTAAAGTTCTTCGCAGAGGATGAAGTTGTACTGTTTAACACGGAAAGAAAGGCGCTGCCGTTCCGCAAGCGTTTCCGGAAAATGGGAGCCAGCGATGACATTGGAAAGATTATCGCAACGATCAACCAGAATCCGGAGAAAGTCTTCGTGATCGATGACGCCGGGTATATTATGACGCACCTGTTCATGTCCCAACACCGGAATAAAAAAGGCAATGCATCTTTTGAGATGTATGACGATATTGCAGATGCCATGTATGGTCTTGTCAAGAGAATCAAGGATGAGGTAAAGGATCCGGAAAAGATCGTATACATCATTTTCCATGAGGACACGGATGACTTCGGTGTCTCCCGTCTTAGAACCATTGGAAAGCAGCTGGACCGCAAGGTTTGTCTGGAGGGCATGGTGACGATCTGCATTCGCTGCATGAGTGAAAACGGGACGCATTTCTTCCGGACAGTTACGGATGGATCCGATATTACGAAGACGCCGGAGGATATGTTTGAGAGCCCAGAAATCGAAAATAACCTGAAGTTAGTGGATGACACCATCCGTGATTTCTATGGATGGGAGAAGTATAAAGCCAAGGAGGACAAGCAGGAATGATTAAGAAACCAACAGGATATGATGAGGCGGCAGCTTATACTGGGGAGTTCCAGCAGCTGCCGAAAGGAAAGTATGTGTGCGTGATCAAGCGGGTTGCGACACAGAAGTCCAAGAACGGAAACGAGCAGTTTGTAATTCTGTATGACATTGCAGAGGGTGATCAGAAGGGCTTCTACCAGAAGATGTTTGATAATGACAAATCACAGAATCCTTCCGGAGCGAAGTGGCGTGGCGTGTTTAAACAGAACATGGAAGGCAAGGGACTTTCCTGGTTTAAGGGTATTATTACCTCAATCGAACGTTCAAACAACTTTACATTCCAGTGGGACAGAGATGACAACGAGAAAACGCTGAACGGCAAGAAATTTGGTGGAATCTTCCGTCGCAGACAGTATGAAGCCGAGAACGGAAACCGTCCGATCGTTACGGAGCTGTGGCAGATCCGCAGTCTGGCAGGACTTTCAGAGGCAGAGGTTCCGGAGGACGAGCTTCTTCCGGAAGGACCGGGAGCCGGAAGCCAGCAGGCACAGGCAAATGCGGCGCCGCCGTCTATGGTGGACGGCAATGGTTTTATGAATATTCCGGAAGGAGCCGGAGATGAGGGAATCCCGTTCTTATGATCCGGAACTGTACCGGAAAGTTAAGGAATCAGTAACGATGCAGCAGGCCGTAGAGTATTGCGGCCTGCGTGTCATAAAGGATAAATGCCTGTGCCCGTTCCATAAGGACCAGCATCCATCCATGAAGATCTATCCGGATGGAAAAGGATATTACTGTTTTGCATGTGGATCCGGTGGGGATCAGGTCAAGTTTGTGGCAAGATACCTCGGCGTAAATAATTATGATGCAGCTAAGGAGCTGGCGCAGGCCTTTGGGATTCCCATTGAGGAGCCGGTCACATATCGGGAGAAACGTGAAGCAGAGAAAAAGAAGCGCTGCAGGCGAGAGAAAGACGAGTTTACCCGATATGCGAGGAAATGGCTAATGGTGTACCGAAGCCTCCTGTGCGAGGCGGTCAGAACGCAGGACAGGCATTTCTGGGAGGGGCTGGGCAATTTATCGTATGTGGACTACCTGCTTGAATGTCTGGAGCAGTGTCCGGAACAGGTATACGCAGACAAGAAGGCGGTGAGTGAAATTGGAAAAGTCGAACGAAGAGTTACTGACTGGTATAGCTAAGCTGGAGCGGCAGAGTCCATTTCCGGATGAAATCTTTTACCGTATCTTTGAGATTGAGGACAATGTGGAACGGCAGAAGTATATTGAGGCATTGCGGAACGAAGCCAAGATCTTAAAGCGTAGCACGGAGTTTAACAATCTGTTGAAGCAGTTCCAGCTTGACTATATTCAGCGGATGCGCCAGACCGGCAACAAAACGGCTTTTACCGATCAGCCGCTGGAACTGATCTGTGCAGAGTGGAGCGCTACCGATATGGGCGTGAAAACGATCCGGTACGATAAGAATATGCAGCCGATTCCGGTGATTGCGTGCAGTCATCCGATTATGCCGATCGAGATCCTTAAAAACGTGGATACATCAGAGGAGAGGATCACACTTGCTTACTTCAAGTCGGCATCCTGGCAGCATATTACGGTAGACCGGTCGGTCTGTGCCAATACCAACAAAATTGTGGACGTGCTGTCTCAATATGGCATTGAGGTTACTTCCGACAATGCGAAGAGTCTGGTGCGTTATATCAGCGACTGCGTAGGTTACAATCCTGTCGCTCTGGAACCGAAGAAATCCATTAACCGTTTGGGATGGGTCGGTGCAGCCTTTACCCCGTATGAGAAAGATATCCGGTACGAGGGTGGAATGGATTTCGAGGCGATCTTTAAAAATGTGTCTGAAAAGGGCGATTTTGACGTCTGGAAGAAGCTTTGCAGTGATCTCAGGAAGAATATACCCCTGCGCATGATGATGGCAGCAAGCTTCGCTTCTGTGCTTCTGGAGCCGCTTAAGGTACTGCCGTTTGTGCTGCACTTGTGGGGAACGACCGGAACAGGAAAGACGGTGGCGCTTATGGTGGCAATGTCCATCTGGGGGAACCCGCGGATGGGCGGTCTGGTAAAGACCATGAACATGACCAAGAATGCCATTATGCGTAATGCAGCTTTTTTATGCAGCATCCCTTTTGCGGGAGATGAGCTGCAGACCATCAAGGACAAATGGCAGGGAAATTTTGACCAGCTGATCTACCAGATCACAGAGGGCGTGGATCGCGGCCGCGCGAAGGCTTATGGCGGTGTAGAGGATACCAAGACCTGGAAGAACAGTTTTATCTTTACCGGCGAGGAACCGATCACGAAGGTGAACTCCGGAGGTGGTTCAAAAAACCGTGTTATCGAGATCGCAATAGACGGTCCACTGGTGACAGACGGCCATTATGTGAGCAGCATGGTGCAGGAGAATTATGGCTTTGCCGGAAGAAAGTTTGTTGAGTACATACAGGAGACAGAAACCTGCAAAATCATGGACCGTTACAGAGAACTCTTTGAGGAACTCTGTAAGCTGGACACTACGGACAAGCAGGCTATGGCTATGGCCTGCATGCTGTTGGCAGATGAGATTGCGGTGAAGCTCTTTTTTACGGCAGAGCAGCCGCTGCAGATTGTTCAGGTAAATCAGTACCTGCAGAGTGCACTTGATGTGGATATTGCTGAGCGCGCATATCAGCAGGTGTTGAACTGGGTTGCAAAGTACCAGATCCGTTTTGAAGATCCGAAAGCCGAAAACTCGCTGAATAAGGGCGAGGTATGGGGAAAGATCGATGGCGGGAAGCTGATCGTGAACCGTGATGTACTTTTAAGTTTCCTGGATCAGAATGGCTTTGACTATACGGCAGTAAGCCGAAAATGGGCAGAGAAAGGCTATCTGGTGCGCAATTCGCAAGGGAAGATGGTGCATCAGACGAAGGTATATGGAATCAAATCGAGCTACATCAAATTCAACCTGCCAGAGGATGACGATACTACGGACAAAGATGGGTTTGTGCAGGTCGAAAATTATGAGCAGGAGACACTGCCTTTTGACTAAAAGGTCTTACCTGATTTCTAAAAGGTAAGACCTTGGTAAGACCCTTGAAGCCGCATAAACACTGGCTTTTTTAATAAGGTCTTACCTGTCTTACCGGTCTTACCTGTTATATAGTCTCGTGACGCGAGGAAAAAAACGTCATTATTTTTTTCTCTTATAAAAATATAGACTTATTATCCGGGTTTTTAGGTAAGACAGTAAGACCCTAAGTAAAATAAGGGCTTGCGGGCATTTTTCAGGTAAGATTCGGGAAAGACATTTCCGGAAAATGGTAAGACCGCAGCTATGAGGGGATGAAAACAATGAAAATGAGCAATAAATCAGCCGGCACAATGTTTGAGCGTGAATTTGCCGGGAAACTGGCAAAGAACCGTTTCTGGGTGCACCGATTTCAGGACAATAAAAACGGGCAGCCTTGTGATGTGATCGCAGCCAGGAACGGAAAAACATATCTCTTTGACTGCAAAGACTGTGCCGGCGCATTTCAGTTAAGCAGGGTGGAGGAGAACCAGTATAATGCAATGTATTTGTTTCACCTGACCGGAAACAGCCGCGGGATGTTTGCAGTCAGATATGATCCGGAAGTGATCTTTCTGGTTGACTATCAGGTTTTGAAAGATTTACAGGACAGGGGAGTCCGGTCGATTCCGCGCGTGGCTATGACACGATACGGTAGAACGCTGAATGACTGGCTTCAGGAATTAAACGATTCAGAGACAGGAGATGAGACAATTGATCATACAGATTGGCGCTGAGATTCGCATCAAAGATCCGACTCCACAGCTTAAAAAGTGGTGTGATGAGAATCTTGTGCTGCGGAATCCGGAGTATGATGACCGGATGCGCCGGGGACTCTGGACCGGAAAGACGCCGGAATACCTGTGGCTGTTCCGGGTCGATGGTCAGGATCTGGTGGTTCCGACCGGGACCGGAAAGGAGATCCGGAAGTTTTTAACGGAGCAGGATCTGATTGAGATCCATCTTGCAGACCCGGCACATGTTCAGTACGATGGAGAGCTGCCGCTGTATGACTACCAGAGACCGGCGGTGGCTGCGATGAAGGAACAGAGCTGCGGGATCCTTCAGGCACCTTGTGGATCTGGAAAAACACAGATGGGAATTGCGCTGGCCGCGGAACTTAGCGGGAAGACCTTATGGGTCACACATACTCAAGACCTTCTGAATCAGTCCTATGAGCGTGCAGCACAGTACTTCCCGAAGAGCACCCTGGGAAAGATCACAGCTGGGAAGGTGATGATCGGCAGCCATATGACCTTCGCGACAGCTCAGACGCTTTGTAAACTGGATCTTTCCAGATACGAATATGTATGGGATACCGTCATCGTGGATGAGTGTCACCGGCTCGCAGGGACGCCGACGCAGGTCACGATGTTTTATAAGATCTTGAACAGCCTGGCGGCGAGACACAAGTATGGGTTATCCGCCACAGTACACCGGTCGGATGGGATGATCAGAAGCACATTTGCCGTTCTTGGACCGGTGGTGTACCGGGTGCCGGATGAGGCGGTTGCGGACAAGACCATGAAGGTCCGGATCTGTGAAAGGAGCACGGGAGTAAAGGTCAATCGGTGCGTGCTGGATACGGACGGGACACTGGAGTATTCGAAGCTGATCCCGTATCTGATCAACTGCTCAGAGCGGAATGATCAGATCGTGAAGGATCTGAAAGACAATGTGGAACATTTTAATCTGGTTCTCTCTGATCGGCTGGAACATCTGAAGAATCTTATGGATCTGCTGCCGGAAGATCTTCGGATGCAGGCGGTGATGATCGACGGGAAGATGCAGAGCAAGAGTGGACGTCTGGCAAGAGAAAAGGCCATTGAAAATATGAGGAACGGGAAAAAGCACTTCCTCTTCGCTTCATATGGTCTTGCAAAAGAAGGACTGGATATCCCACGGCTTGACCGGTTGTATCTTGTGACACCGAAGAAAGATTATGCGGTGGTCACCCAATCTGTCGGCCGGATCGCACGGACCTTCGATGGAAAACAAGACGCAATCTGCTTTGACTATGTAGATGATATTCAGTTCTGCCAGAATCAGTTCAAGCGGAGAAAGACCCATTACAGAAAGGCAGGATGCATCTTATGACAAAACGTGAAAAACAGGCAGTAGAAGCGAAAGCAGCGTGGTGCGATTCGTACCTTTTCTATCAGAAATATCATGGGCATCCGGTGGAGCCTGGAATGTGGAAAGCAGCGACAGATGACTTTGCAGATATCCTTCAGAAAAATCACAATTCAACCATCTGCGCACGACTGATGCTGGCGGCTTTCAGCTTATTGGAGGAAGAGTCGAGATGACAAAAACTAAGATCAATACAGGAGCAGCGGTGGAAAACCACAGACAGAAAGATCAGGGAAATGTATCACCGAAATGGATTGAGGCGATTCAGAGACAGGTAAAGATCGGCGATACGATCAATGTGAAAACAAATAAATGCTGCAGTGTCGATGAGGGCATGAGCGGCAAGTCCGGTGTCTGGAGAAAAGGAACCGTGATCGGCATTTTCCGCAACTTTGTTCATGTACGCCTTCAGAGTGGTGTGTGTGAAAGTGTTCTCTGGACAGATATCATGAACAGCAATACGGAGGATGACGATGAAGAAGAATAACGATATACCGAAGGAGCAGTTTATCTGCAGCGTGTGCGGAAAAGAGATCTCCGGCGATCATGTGGTCATCCAGACGAGACGTCACACTACACTGCATATCCACCATGAGTGTATGAGGACAGGGAGGCAGATGAATGAGAAAGGTTAAATTATTTCTGACGCCGCATATAGAAATCCGGGTCCATGTGTCGGAGGAGATGGAAAGGGATTATGCGGAGTGCCAAAAGATGATGAAACGTGGCGAGGACTATGATTGCGATAGATGCAGTTGGGCAAACGTAAGCATTTACGGCACAGGAGCTTGCGAACTGAAAGGTCTGAAAGAACAGCTGGGAGGAATAAGCGGTGAGACTGACGGAAAAGAAAGATAGTGGTCATTGGTGCCTGCGGGACGTCCCGTGGTCCGACTTGAAGCCCGGCGTAGTGCTTACAGAAAAAGTCTGGGAAAAGCTCTACGGGGTGCTCTGGAAGTTGAAAGACTATGAGGATACCGGGCTGATGCCGAATGAAGTAACAGCGCTGAATGCGGAGACACAGAAGGAGGCGCGCAAGATGCTGGAGCGAGTCGCAAAGCTCTCGGATGAGATTGAGCAGCTGAAGCATGGTGGCGATCCTGGTATAAAATTTTTCATCAACAAGGACGGAGTCGCAGACGTATATGACGATACCTATGACATCGTGATCCACTGCGAGAGCGAGGAAGATCAGAAGGATGCGAAAGAGGCACTGAAAGAGATCCGGCGGTGGATCCCGGTGACAGAAAAGCTTCCGGAACCAGAGACCTACATATTGGTTTCGTTTGATAATTTTACACTCCCGGATATTGCGACTTATAGAGTTGATGATGACGGCAGCGGAGCATTTTACCCGGGTGATGAGGATTATACGTATCTTTCTGTGGGATTTTATGTGAATGCCTGGATGCCGTTGCCGGGGGCGTACAGGGCAGAGGTGGAAGAAAAGCCTGTTGCGGGGACCGGCTGGAAAGACCACTATAGGGGACGATTTGAAAAAGTTGAATAAGGTCAGGACGATTAAGAGCTACTGTTTCCGACATTAAAGTCGGGGACAGTAGTAAGATCAGAGACTTAAGTTATCCGGTTGCGGAGTTGATGACCTGTGTCAAATGTCCGGAGCCATATGAAGCAGGAAAGTAGGGGATAGACGATGGATCAGCGTAGAGCAGAAAACGAATTCAAGAAATCATTTCTCCGGTCATACCGGAGAATCAAAAGGAATGTTGCAGTCCTGTCCGATCAGATTGCAGAGTTAAGAGCAGCTAAGATGGGTGTCTCCTGCGGGATCGGGGACGGAATGCCGCACGCACATGCTGGGTCTGATCTGTCGGATTATGCAGCAAAACTTGATGAACTGATAAGAGAAATGAATCAGGAACGGTATCGGCTGGTGCAGACCGCTGTGTTGATCAACAGAGCGATCGGTGAAGTCCCGGAAGGAATCGAACGGTACGTTCTCACGAAAAAGTATCTCCTTGGATGGGGATGGGAACGGATCGCCGATGGACTGGGATATTCTGTGAGATCTGTTTATTACATTCACGGCCGCGGCCTGCATAAGTTGCAGATCCCTGAGGAATGGAAGAAAGAAGCGGAGGAAGCATCATGAAAATTCGGTTATCGATGCAGGGCGCATCTTTGAACGTAGAAGTGTCCGACAAAAAGGCAATGGGTATTTATCGTGGACTGGCAGAAAGACTCCTGCTGCAGACAGGAGCGTCGGAGTCACAAACAGAAAAAGAAGAAGCCGAAAAGTCTCCAGCGAAGATCGTCCGGGAAGACGTGAACATGAAGGATGAACCCGAGGAGCGGAATCCGTTCTCGCCGCTGATCAGGGTAGCTGAAGAAGCGCAGCATAATCCAAACGCTATGTCAGGACTTGTTAATAGCCTCTCAGAAAATGAGCCAGAGCAGTATAGAGGATTCCTCCTGATCCGTTGCGAACATTGTGGAAAGATACGGGCGTACTGCAGTAATTATCCTGTTACATACCATAAATGTGAGTGCGGCCATAAAACAGATCTCCATGGCTTGAAGCCGTTATATACAAATTGTGAGTGCGGGCAAAGATCCTATTACCGCACCAATATTGAGGATCCGATGATTGATGTGAACTGCATTTCCTGCGGGGCACCGGTTGCTGTCGAGTGGAATGCGAAGAAAAAATGTTATGGTACGATAAAGGAGCGGTTGTAAGTATTATGGACGATGATTATTGCTATGAATGTACGGGATACGGCGATAACTATTATGAGGACAAGGAGGGCAATCTGGTATGTAGATGTCCGGGTTGCCCGATGAATTCGGACGAGGAGGAATAGAAAAAATGAGTGAAGTATATATTCGCAGCCAGAATAAAGAGACGCTTTTAATGCTTGGATCAAACGGAATACTGAGGTATTACAAAGAGATTGGATCCAACGATAATCACATGATTTGCTTTGAAACCGGATCTGAAATGTACGATCTTGGAAAGTATGAGAGTAGGGCGCGGTGTTTGAAGGTTCTGGATGAGATCCAGCACAAGTGTGGAATGTATTTAAAGCTTGAAGGCGGAGCTGCGCTGCTCCGGGGAGGCATGGATGTGCAGCCGGCAATTTTCAACATCCCAAGGGTGTATGAGATGCCGGAAAAGTAAAGGAGAGAGTATGACAGAAGGTGAAGCGTTACAGGCTTTGAAGCTTGAGGGTGGTTTTGAAATATGCGGGCGGGCAACCAGAGTTGCAGAATTCCTCAAGGGATTGGATATCGCTGAAAAAGCCATTAAAAAGCAGGTCGAGATGCAGCCTATACGAGATTATAACAATGATGTTAAAAAAAATTGGTGTTCCTGCCCGGCATGCAAAACAGGATTAGGATGGGAGCTTCGTATACAGAAAATGAAGTACTGTTATGACTGCGGACAGAAGTTAGACTGGAAGACAGGAGTGAAAAGCAAAGAGTAGGATGAGAGGACAAGTTGAATTGCCAGTATATGGCGATTATGTAGGACAAGCTATAAAAGAGATCCAGCGGAACGCGCGAAAGGGGCTTCACCTATGTGTTCGATTCTCAGGCGGAAAGGATAGCGTCGTCCTTAAATGGCTGTTTGATCAAGCTGGAATCGAGTATACAGCGAGATTTAGCCCTACGACCGTAGATCCACCGGAGGCCTTAGACTTTATAAGAAAGTATCATAAAGATGTACTATGGGATATGCCCAGAATTGGAATGTTCTCGCTCATCATTAAAAAGGGATTTCCTCCGACAAGGATGTGCAGGTATTGCTGCCGGGAATTCAAGGAACGAAACACTTGTTCCAAAAACGCCGTGACATGCACAGGAGTGAGGCAAAAAGAAAGTCTTAAGCGGATCAATAGAAGAAAGTATGAAATCTGCAGATTGGATGCAAACGTGAGTTTCTTCAATCCAATCATAGATTGGACTGAAGAGCAGGTGTGGACCGTTATAGATGATAATCATATTCCGTACTGCTGTACATACGATGAGGGATTTACACGCCTTGGTTGCATTGGTTGTCCTCTTACATCAAGTAAGCAGATTATTAAAGAGTTTCGCAGATGGCCGAAATTCGAGAACGCTTATTATTTGGCATTTAAACACATGCTGGAGGGACGTCAGTTTGACAAGTGGAAGACGGCTGCAGATGTTATGGAATGGTATATCTATGGAGCTGAGACCCGGTATAAACAACTTGATGCTAAAGGAATAGAAGGACAAATTGACTTTTCAAATAATGGGATGTATGAGGACGATAGTTTTGGTCATCCGACCTGTTATCAGGATTTGAGAGATGTCGCTGATGCTAAGAGAGTATTGTTAAATGAGTAGAAATAAAAACTGGAGGATATCATGAGCGATAAAAAAGATAAGGATATCAAGAACTTTATAATCAATTATGAGGACGGGACAAGTAAAACCGTAGAAAAAGGATTTTTCTGTGAGATGCGGGAAAATGAGGACGGCAGCGGAAATCTCATCTTCAACATGGTCGATGTGCAGGGTAAGGAACTTGAGAGAATCGTAACAGGCTGCATCTATCTTGGAGAAAAGCTGGGAATGTTTAAGAGAGGGAACGGAAAATGAAAAAGACTAAACTGTACAGAAATGGTGAAGGATACATAGATAAAAAGCCAGGAGATGCAATCCGGGCTGCCAAACGGGAGCCGGAGAACGTGATCCAGTTTCGTCGGATGCTCAAAGCGATGGGCGTTATTTTTCATCTAAAGATCCTTGGCAAAGTGGTGCTGGTTGATGAGAATGGAGATCGGTGGTGAGAGGATGATTTGGAAGGCGATAAAGGCAATTACAGCGGTATGTTGTTGGATGACTGCGTATTATTATGCGAATAAGCAGGACACAGCACGTACAATCTATTTCAGCATGATGGCGGTTACAATAAACATTGCGTTGTAAAATGATGGGGGAACCTAAACTGGTTCCCCATCATCAGAGTCATCCGGATCCCGGCAGAGCTCATCCAGGGAGACACCGAGGGCATCAGCCAGTTTGATCATCGTGGAGACCCGGCCGTCATCCCGGACTTCCAGTTCCTGGATTGTGCGGCGTGGAACTCCAGATAATTCTGCGAGTGCCGGAACAGAGAGCTTCCGGGCTTTACGGATTTCTTTTAGACGCATGATAATACCTCCAGATTTTTGGAATTACGTCGGCAAGGACGAATACCGACGCGCAGATCGTGAAGAGGCAGGATACGACGGACCAGCCGGATCCGACTGCGAAGAGCACGGAAAACAACAGGAATAACGTATGAAAGCGGATTCTCATTTTACATTTTCAACCGAATGTGGTAAGATGATTTTGAGGAGGGGAGATCTCTCTCCCCTGTTCTTACTTGAGCGCCTTTATCAATTCTGCTATGGATAAGATCAATGTTGCGGTGGCCGCCACAGCTTTGATCATCAGATTGATGAGGCGTTCTTGCTTTTTCCTCTTTTTCTTTCCCATTCGGTTACCTCCTTTCCTTTTGATAATATAATTATAGCACATAAATATGTGCTTGTCAATCGAAAAGCACATAAAAGTGTGCGATTTCTATATAAAAGTGGTTCATGTTTGCATTGTTTTGCAGTAGTTACCTGTGATATGATTATAATAGATTTTGAGGCACCCGAGACGAGGTGCCTTTTTTAGTTTTATGTGATTGGAAGGTGAGGTGGTTGGCCAGAAGTCCGAATGAACAGGTTGTGAAGGCGAAGGAATTATTCGATTCCGGGAAGAGCCTGGTTGAGATCGCAGAGATCCTGAAGGTCTCGGCGGGAACGGTCCGAAGCTGGAAAAGCCGGTATGGATGGGATAAATCTGAGAGTGCAACGTTGCAGAAAAAAGTGCAGCGTTGCAAAAAAGAAAAACGCAACGTTGCGAAAGCTGATGCGAAAACGGTCGAGTCTGTGATGGAGAACACGGAACTGACCGCGGAGCAGCAGCTTTTTTGCATTCTTTATGCGAAGACGCTGAATGCTACGCAGTCATACATGAAGGCGTATGGGTGCAGCTATGAATCAGCTATGACCAACAGCTTCCGGCTGCTGAGAAATGACAGAGTGAAGGCGGAGATCCAGTGTCTGAAAAAAGAGCGCTTTGAAAGTCAGCTGTTCGATGAGCATGATGTCTTCCAGTGGTATCTGGATATCGCGACTGCCAGCATTACGGATTTCGTGACGTTCGGCAGGAAAGAGATTCAGGCGATGGGAGCCTTCGGTCCGATCACGGATAAGAAGACGGGAGCGCCGGTCATGCGTGAAGTCAACTATGTGGATTTCCGTGAATCCGGTCAGGTGGACGGCCGCGTGATCAAGAAGGTCAAAATGGGGAAAGACGGTGCCAGCATCGAACTGTATGATGCGATGAAGGCCATGGAGTGGCTGGCGGATCATATGGCGATGGGAACCGGAAACCAGCAGAAGCTTGCCGAGACTATCATCGGTGCGTATGAGCGCAGACAGAAGGAAATGAAGGGAGATGAGGAGAATGCCAGCACTGAGCAGTGATGCGATCCGGTTCTATGCAAATGAGCCGATCTATTTTGTGGAGGATATCATAAAAGCAATTCCGGACGAAAAGCAACGTGACATTCTGCGGAGTCTTCGGGATTATCCCATGACCTCGGTCCGGTCAGGACACGGAGTCGGAAAGAGCGCCGTGGAGGCCTGGTCAGTGCTGTGGTTCATCTGCACCCGCCCGTTTCCGAAGATCCCATGCACGGCACCTACGGAGCATCAGCTCATGGACGTCCTGTGGGCGGAGATCAGCAAATGGATGAGAAACAATCCAGCATTTAAGGATGAGCTGATCTGGACGAATGAGAAGCTTTACATGCGGGGGTATCCGGAAGAATGGTTTGCGGTTCCGCGGACGGCAACAAACCCGGAAGCTCTGCAGGGATTCCATTCAGAGCATGTCCTGTATATCATTGATGAGGCATCCGGTGTTTCGGACAAAGTCTTCGAGCCGGTACTCGGCGCGATGACTGGAGAGGACGCAAAGCTTCTCATGATGGGAAACCCGACAAGGCTGTCGGGATTTTTCTATGATTCGCATCACAAGTCACGCGGAGAGTACAGCGCGATTCACATCGACGGCCGAGACAGCGCCCACGTATCCAAACAGTTCGTTGAGAAGATCATCAAGATGTTTGGAGAGGACTCAGACGTCTTCCGTGTCCGTGTAGCAGGAGAGTTCCCAAAGAGTACGCCGGATTCCCTGATTGCCATGGAGTGGTGTGAGAAGGCAACACAGCTGGAGATCAAGACCGCGAAGCTTCGGATCGACATTGGCATCGACGTAGCGCGGTATGGCGATGACAGCTCTGTCCTGTATGTGGTGTTTGATAAGCAGAAGTCCGGAGAGATCGAGATGCACAATCATAACAAAACTACGGAGATCTCCGGGTATGCGGTGCAGATGATCAAACGGTATGCGGCAGCCTATCCGGAAGCGTCCATCCACGTGAAAGTGGACTGTGACGGTCTGGGTGTTGGCGTATATGACAATCTGGATGAGCAGAAGGAAAAAATCGTGCAGGCGGTGTGGGAGGATCGTTGCCGGGAAGCAGGACTGGATCCGAAAGACGGGAACCAATGGCGGGACTGCCGGGAGGTTCCGGAACTGGATCTTCACATCGTGGAGTGTCATTTCGGCGGCGCCGGAGGCAAGGTCGATGATGACGATCCGATCGAGTATGTTAACAGCACCGGCTTAATGTGGGGAGCCGTCCGACAGAAATTGAAGGACGGATTACTGCAGATTCCGGAAGATGACACGCTGATGACGCAATTGAGTAACCGAAAATACATTGTCAACAAGGACGGTAAGATCGAACTGGAGCGGAAGGAAGCCATGAAAAAGCGGGGACTAAAATCCCCGGATATGGCGGACGCCCTGGCTCTTGCTCTTTATGATCCGGTCGAGTGGACAGTAAACTGGTGATAGATATGGGATTATTAGATTTATTTAAACGCAGCCGTTTTCAGGGCGGCACAGAAAGAATGTATCCGAGATGGACAACACCTCCGGACCGGAACTCGTCAGAGTGGCTGCAGAGCTTCGGAGAAAATCCCCGGCTGTCGGTCGTTGACAAGATCGCATCGGATCTGTCGTACATTCCGGGTAAGCTTTACCGGATCGGCGAGGACGGGGAACGGCAGGAGGTAACATCCCATCCGTTCCTGGATTTCATGGATCAGCCGAATCCGCTGTACGAGATGACTTCCTCCGCAATCTGGAGACTACAGGCGATCTTCCTGATGCTTAAGGGCGAAGGATATTTTATCATTGAACGGTATTCCGATGGCACTCCGGCGGAGCTGTGGCCGGTTCCGACGCACTGGGTGCAGATGACGCCATATCAGGGTAATCCGTTCTACCAGGTGCGGACAACAGATGGCTACATGATGAATGTGTCTGTAGATGACATGTTCGTCATGAGAGACCTGAAGCCGCTGGATCCGTACCGGCGCGGCCTGGGACAGGCAGAAGCTCTCGCGGATGAAGTGGAGACAGACGAGTATGCGGCGAAGTTCCAGAAGAAGTTTTTCTACAATGACGCGACGCCGGGCATCGTTATCTCCATGCCGGGTGCCAACGATGACCAGCAGACGAGGTTCCTTGCAAAGTGGGACGAGCGGCTGCGGGGACCAAATAAGAGCCACAGACCGATTACCATCGGAGGTCCGACTGGAAGCCCGGCCGCGGTGACAAAGCTGGCGGATAACATGAAGGATATGGACATGATCAATGGCCGGACCTTCACCCGTGATGCTGTTCTGGAACATTTTGGGGTTCCTCGCGAGATCATGGGAATCACGCAGAACTCTAACCGCGCCACCGCAGACGCGGCGCAGTACATCTATGCGAAGAACGTGCTGACGCCAAAGCTGAAGAACCGGCAGGATGCCATCAACCGGCAGCTCCTTCCGGCGTACGGCGAGGACCTGGAGTGGGAATTTGATGATATCATCCCACATGACCAGGAATTCGAGAAAGCGGTTGCGCTGGACGGTTGGAACAACGGACTGCTGACAAAGAATGAGGCGCGGGAGAAGCTTGGAATGGAACCGGCGAAGAACGGGGACATTTACAAGATGAACTTCGCAGATCTGTTCTTGGATGAGATGGAGGATCCGGTGGAGGTAAGCTCCGCATCTGCGAACCTGCAGTTTGCGGAAGGAGATCCCCCGTTGGATGAAGGACGGAATCAGATCGAGATTGATCCGACAGATCTGGCGGATCAGGAAGAGGACAAGATCCTTCAGCGTGCCGCGGAGATCAAAGCCAGGCGGATCAAGGCAGCAGGGCGAAGTCTTGAACAGGTCCGGAAAACCCAGGAGCGGAAGTTCGAGCAGAGCATGAAGCGCTACTTCAAGGATCAGGCGGATCACATCCGAAAGTCTCTGAATGGAACGAAAAAAGCAGCGGACGGTGACGTTTGGGACGCAATCGGGATTACGCAGGAAGAGTTCCAGGCACTTCCGAAAACGGAGCAGCAGGAATTGACCATGAAATTCGTGGCGGGGCTGCTGAATTGGGAAGAGGAAGAAAATATCCTGAATTCCATTCTGACACCGTTATGGGCGGAGACTTACGATAAGGGAACTGAGAATGTGATCAACACATACCGGATCCCGGGGATTAACCGGCCGGAGCTGACAGCAACCGCAAGGCTGCGCGGCGGCCAGAGAGTCACCAAGGTAACGAAGACCACGAAGGAGCAGATCGCGAGGATCGTAACGGAAGGTCTCGAGACCGGAAAGAGCCACCAGGAGCTTTCGGACGAGATCATGAATGAGATGAACACCACATCTGCCAGAGCCCGGACGATCGCCGCTCAGGAGTGCAACACCAGTCTTCAGGCAGGATCCTTCGATATGGCGAAGCGCTGCCGGTTCAAAACAAAGACCTGGCATGTCACAAATATCAATAAGGCGCGGGATACCCACCGGGAGCTGAACGGGAAAACGATCCCGTTCTCAGAACCGTTTGTGACATCAAAAGGGCACAAGCTCATGATGCCGTGTGATCCGGACTGCAATGCGGCGGAAGAAACTGTAAACTGTCATTGCTTTTTGACCTATTCATAAACTATAATTGATGTACAATATAGGTATCAATTTTTAGTGGAGGTAGTTGAATGGAAAACGAAGAAACCAAAGACCGAGAAAAGAATGACAATATCCCTCAGGCAGATAAAACGTGTTTTATTATTACTCCGATAGGAAATAGCAATTCTGCAATTTATCGGCACATAAATGGGGTTATTCGTAGTGTTATCAGACCGTGTTTAGAGAAGGCTGGGTTTACGAAAATTAAGGCTGCCCATGAGATAAATGAACTAGGTTCGATAAACACGCAAGTAATCACTAGTATTTTAGATGCTGATCTGGTTGTTGCAAACTTAACAGGAACAAATCCTAATGTTATGTATGAACTTTGTTTGCGTCATGCAATTGCGAAGCCAGTAATACATATATGCGAAGCGGGTACAGATTTGCCTTTTGACATAAAGGATTCAAGAACGATTTTTTATCGCAATGACATGTTAGGGGTAGATGAGTTAAAAGAAGCTTTGGAGACGATGCTGCGTGAAATTGACTATACTAAAGATTATAAAGATAATCCGATATATAATGCTCGCGCGATAGATTCTATTATGAAGGAAGATGGCGGAGAAAATTCAACTTCAGTAATTATGTCTATGCTGAATAAAGTGATGTCGACCGTAAATAGAATTGAAGCGAACGACAAACAAAAGCAAAGAGAATACAATGAAATTCCGGTAACAAAAAATATGGGCGGGTTATCTCGGGGAGTAGATTCAATGGATCCATTAAAGCTGTTTACCACTGGAATTGACCTATCAGATCCACAATATAAATATCTTGTAGGCGATCTAACCAAAAACACATTATAATAATAAAAAGAAGATCAGGGAGACCTGGTCTTTTTTTATACAAAAAATTCTGAAGAAAGGAGGAAGAACCAGCATGAAACACGAGACAAAGCGCCTGTCTTTTAAGATGGACGAGTACGACGAAGAAGAGGGTATTTTTTCCGGATACGGTGCCGTATTCGATAACATTGACAGCGGCGGAGACATCATCGAGCCTGGAGCGTTTGCAAAAGCGCTGGCGGGTGGATGGGAGAGAGTTAAGATCCTGGCATTGCATAATGACTGCTGGCTGCCGATCGGAAAGCCGATCGAGCTCCGGGAGGACGAAAAGGGATTATTCCTGAAGGCAAAGATCTCCGATACATCGATGGGAAAAGACATCAAGACCCTTCTGAAAGACGGCGTTCTGAACGAGTTGTCCATCGGCTATGAGCCGGTAGTCTTTGAATATGACGAGACTGGGATCCGGCATCTGAAGGAAGTGACCCTGTGGGAAGTGTCTGTTGTGACCTGGGCCATGAACCCCGAGGCGGTCATCACCGACTACAAGTCAGCAACGGAAGAAATCCGGAAGGAGCTGAAGGAAGGACGCAAGATCAGTGATTCAAGACTTAAGTCCCTGAAAGAGGTCAGCCGCTCCATGAAGGAGTCAGCCCGCATGATCGATTCTGTGATCAGCGAGGCATCCGGTAAAAAGGAAATGCCGGTTTCTCGGAGAAAACCTCCCAGAAGCAGAAAAGCAGGCAACATTGAAATTATTTTTTAAGGAGGAAACAAATTGAGCAGATACAGATTAAATCGGAAAGCAGCAAGAAGAAAAAAGTCCATGAAGATGGGCGCAGGAGATCTCCAGGAAATGATCAAGGATGCAGTAAAGGCTGCCCTGGCGGAAGAGAAAGAGGGCGATGATCCGGAAGAGGATAAGGACGATGATGACATCGCGGATATCGTAAGTGATGCCATCGATTCCATCAATGAGAAACGCAAGTCCGCAAAAGAGGATGAGATCGGAGAGGACGCGGCCGCAGAGATCGTCGAGGCGATTGTTGACGCCGCCGACGGTACGAAGGGCGATGAGGTGGACCTTGAGACTGTGATCCAGGATGCCCTTGACGACGTAAACGAAAAGCGTAAGTCCCGTAAAGAGGACGAGCTGGGTGATGGCTTTGCCGATGAGTTACTGGACGCTGTGGCTGAGGTCATGAGCGACGACGATCCGGAGGATGACGAGGAAAAGGGGATGAAGGGGACTACTCCCACTCGCCAGAAGAAGTCCGCGGGAACTCTCCAGAAACGCCGTGAACCGGCAAGAAAATACAGCAACATTTATATGAGCAGGAAAGGAGAACCGGGAGGCGTGCAGCAGAAAAAGATTCCGGCACATATTCAGGTGGCACGTGCCATCAAGTGCTTAGATATCCACGGTAAGGGAGATCCGGAGCGTGCCGCATACATGGCAAGAAAGATGTATGGAGATAAGGAGATGGAGCGCGAGTTCAAAGCGATGACAGCGACCAGCTCTGTAGGCGGAGGTTTCCTGATCCCGGAGGTTTACTCCGATCAGATCATCGAGCTCCTTTACCCGAAGACCGTTATCGTGGAGTTAGGGGCACAGCAGATCCCGTTAACAAACGGCAACTTAAACCTTCCGCGTATGACAGCGGGAACCCGTGCAACATGGGGCGGTGAAGGTCGTAAGATTACGGCAGCTTCCCCGAAGTACGGCAACATCCGTATGTCTGCAAAGAGATTGGAAGCTATCGTGCCGCAGTCCAGAGAGCTTCTGTTAATGTCTAACTTCTCTTCTGATGCGATGTTCGCAAACGATCTGTTCCGCCGCATGCAGTTAGGTCTTGACTATGGTGGATTATACGGCACAGGCAGCGAGTTCCAGCCGACTGGCATTGCAAATAACAAAGAGGTTGAGAACATTGATGCGACAAAGTTAGACACTGCTGAGCTTGCAGATACGAACGGAAAGATCACCGCAGACTTCCCGGTTTACGTATCCTCCAAGGCATTAGGAAAGAACATCGATGACCTTCATGCCGGATGGGCGATGAACAGCCAGCTGGAGGGCGTGTTCAAGAACATGAAGACCCAGACTGGAGCATACATCTACCGCGATGAGATGATGGAAGGAAAATTAGCGGGTATGCCGTATAAGGTGAGCAACCAGATCCCGATCGATAAGAACGGAAAGACAGATCTGTTCTTTGGAAACTGGTCTGATCTTCTGATTGGCGATCAGATGGGACTTGAGACTTACACAACCCTTGACGGTACATGGACTGATGAGCAGGGCATCCAGCACAATGCCTTTGAGGAGAACCTTTCTGCGACCCGTGCAATTATGTTTGATGACATTGCTGTACGTCACGCAGAGAGCTTCCTGTACTGCAAGAACATTAAAGTATTTTAAGGAGGACAAGCATGAGAAGAGCATTATTTGATACTGTGTCTGTTGTGATTGGATCCGGAAAAGTTGTAGACCGCGAGGGATTCCTCTCCGCGGTTTATGCTGCATCCATCGGATCCATCACTGGCTCCCCGACGGCCGCAAAGCTGACCGTTAAGGTAGAGCACTGCGATACAAAAAACGGAACTTTTGAAGTGGTCCCGGATTCCAAGCTGGATCCAGACACTACAACCAGCGATGGCATCCTGAAGGAGATCTCCGTGACATCCGGAGAAGAGATCAAGATGAATCTGGACCTTTTAGGCTGCAAGCGTTATATCAAGATCACACCAACAATCAGCTTTACCGGCGGAACAAGCCCGGCGGCATCCGGAGCAGCGTATGCGCTTGTCCTGGGTGATCCGGCGCAGGCTCCGGTTTAGGAGGGCGCAGGCATGGATCGGAAAAAGCGCGAAAACAAGATGACTGCTCCCTGGAGCAATAAGGCGGGGGCTCCGGTCTCTGCCTTAAAGAAAGGTGATGCGAATGGAGAGAAAAAGCCTGCTTGCAGATAATGCGATGACAACGCTGGAGACCATGCTGGACTTCCTGGGAATAACCGAGACAGACGATTCCACCAAGAATAATATCGAGCGGCTGATCAATGCAGCATCGAGTTATATCGAGACCATGACGAATCGCAAATTTGCGCTCAGGGAATACACAGAAACGCATTTCCCAACTGGATATCAGGAGCTGTGCCTGAAACAGTACCCGATCCGGGAGGTGATGTCGGTAGAAGATACAGGCTATCACCAGAAACTGGATCCGGAGTCCTATTCCTTTGCAGATACAGGAGACATCGGAGTCCTTTTTAGCGATGCCGGATGGGAGCTGCGGGGGTACAGAAGTGGCTTGGCAAATGATCTTACAAGGATTAACCGATGTCTGAAGGTGAAGTATCAGGCAGGATATGTTTTGCCGAAAGACGCCACAGAAGAACATCCGGCGGATCTTCCGTATGATCTGCAGTATATTGTGTGGCAGATGGTACAGCAGCAGTGGAATCTTGCCAACAACGGGGCGAACGGTCTGGCAGCCTTCAGTATTTCTGATGTCAGCTGGACCTTTGACCATGCGCTCGGTGAGCAGGTGCAGGCAGTAATCAATCAGTATATGAGGTGGACCTGATGACAGTAAACGATACCATAACGCCGGAACTGGAACGGATCAAGGCAGAATTTGAAAAGCTAAAAGAAATGAAACTGCATATCGGAATCCAGGGAGGCAATGGGTTCGGGGCTGGCGGCGAGGGCCGCGAAGGAGCACCTGCAGATATCCTGACGATCGCCAATGTCCATGAGTTTGGCGCAACGATCCGCGCGAAGAACGTAAAAAATCTCGCGATTCCAATTGCGAAGAAAGCAGTAGGAAAGAGTCCTCTGGATTTTCCGGGGCTCTTTTTCCTTCGCTCCGAAAACGGGTATCTGTTCGGATGTATCAGCCCGAACCGAAAAGGAAAAGAACCGAAAGTGAAGAGTTCCCCTTCCGATACGACGCCGAAGGACAGGAAACCGGGGAATAAAAAGATCCTGACAAAAAAGGACGACATTGAGTTTCTGTTTATCCTGATGGAATCTGTGAATATTCCGGAGAGAAGCTTCATCCGCGCGGGATATGACAGCAATGAGCAGGCAATCGAAGATATTGTTTCCACGATGATCAGCCATGTTGTATTTGACGGATGGGACGCGGGGAGTGTCATGGACCATATCGGGATGAAAATTGTAGGGCTGATCCAGGAATACATGAACCAGCCGTTCAATTTTAAAAACAAGGGAAATATTACAAAAGCCACATCGAACTGGCCGGATAACCCGCTGATCGAGACCGGAAGACTAAGGAATTCCGTCACATACCGGATAGAGAAAGGATGATGTATCGCATGAGCAGTTTTGCGTATGCCAAACCAATGATCCCGAATGGACTGCTCCATGAGATGTTTGAAATCAAATCAGGAGCGGCGTTTCAACAGGATAATGGTGGACAGTACATACCGGGAAAAGAAACCAGAATCTCATTCCGGGGGGTGATCCTGCCGGTGAATGATAAGGACCTGATTCGCGACGCGGCGGGAACCTATATGCACTGTACAGAGAAAATCTACACAAACGGACATGCACTTCAGATTGGCGCCCGCGTGATGGATCAGGATGGGACCGTATACACGATCACCCAGGAGCTGGGGCATAATTCCATCCACCCGATGAAGCGTTATCTGATCGAGAGGAAGGGAGATGCGGCGAAACGATGAACTTTTTAGAAATCCGAAACCGGATCATCCAGTGCTTAAGCGAATACCTTCAGTGTCCGATCATGCTGAATAACCAGCAGAATCCGGAAGCGGAATACCCGTATCTCTTTTACAGTGCGGCTCCATACACGCCGGAAGGCGGGCAGGGAGATTATCAGTTGGAGAAGCTGGATGATGGATATCTGGAGAAACGGACCGGGGAAGCCAGCTGCACCTTTTCCTTTACATGCTGCAGCACCGATCGGGAGGTCAGTAACGAGTATGTTCTGGGAGAGGATGAAGCTTTTCGTTTTGCGGACAAGGCGGCCGGGTGGTTCCTCCATGCTGGTTACGATACGATCGCAGGCATGGGAATAACCGTTGATGATGTGTCAGCTGTTCAGGACCGATCCACGCTGATGGTCGATGAAGAGGCGAGGCGGTACGGCTTTGACGTCCGGATCCGGTATGTCCGCACAGATACCCGGAAGATAGGAACCATTGAACATATAGTGACAAAGAAAGGAGACAGCAATGAGCTCTAAAGACGTAGTAGTGGTTGTGAAGCTGGAAGAGGTTGACACTTCCGTTGCTTCACTCGATATTCTTCTGATCTCCACGGCCGGAGTGAAAGACGTGAAGACTTATACGGATCCGGAAGATATCGCAAAGGACTATACGGCAGAAAGTGCTGTGTATAAAAAAGCAAAGGTGATGATGGGACAGGGTAAGGCGAAACCGACACCGGCATCCCTGATCAAGAAAGTCAAAGTTGTAGGATTTGCGGAACCGGAATCTCCGGAAGCACTCGTAAATGCGATCAAAACATTTCAGGATAAAGATAATGATTGGTACATGTTTCTTACTGATCAGCATGAGGACGCCTACATCAAAGCATTGGCGGCATTTGCCGCAGACAGTGAACCGAGTGAAGCAGAGCTGACGGCCGGAGTCGAGGATCACCGAAAGTTTTACTTTGCAGAGACCGACAACAAGGAACTGAAGCTCACTGACCGAAGAACCGTCGTGATTTACACAGGGAATCTGGACGAGCAGGCGGAAGCTGCGTGGATTGGTTCTGTTGGTCCTTGGTACCCGCAGTCTGTAACATGGAAATTTAAGATGCCGGTGGGAGTGTCCGTGCCGAACTTAAAAGAATCCGAACTCACGATTCTGGAAGAGAACCATGTGAACTGGGTTACCAATGAGTACAAGAAAAACTACATCAAAAACGGCTGCTGTGCTGACGGAGAATGGATCGATACGATCCTTGGCGGCGACTGGATTGCAAAAACTATGCGTGAGAAGCTGTACAACATCTTCACAAGCAATGAAACGATTCCGTACACGGATGCCGGTTTTACGATCGTGGCAGCCGGCGTTTTTGAAACGCTGGATCAGGCAGCCGATTACGGGATCATTGCAACAGATCCGGAGTCTGGTGCCGGAGTGTATAACGTATCCGTTCCGAAGAGGTCCGCGGCCACAGACCAGCAGGCAGCATTACGCCAGATGCCGGATATCCCATGGGAAGCACAGCTGGCTGGTGCCGTCCATGGTGTGAAGATCTCCGGAACCTTAAAAGTAACGCTGAATTAAGTAAGGAGGATTATCAATGGATGTAACAAGTTATGATCCGAAAAAAGTCAACGTGGCGGTGGACGGAGCTATTATCACCGGATACGCATCGGACTCCATGATCACGGCAACAAAAAACGAGGATGCAGTGACTACAGAAGTGGGCTGCAAGGGCGATGTGGTATATTCCGAGAATGCGAATGAGAGCGGTACGATTACAATCACGCTGCAGGGAACTTCTTCCTCTCTGCCGCGTCTCAGAAGCCTGGCGTCAAGCCGGAAACAGATCTCTGTGACTGTATCTGATGCAAATGACAGCGATGATATCAGCATCACGGCGCAGAAATGCCGCGTTGTGAAGATGCCGGATGTGTCCAGAGGAAAGACATCCGGAAATGTAACAATTTCAATTTTCGTACCGAATCTTCAGGTACGGTAAGTCATGAAGAAGTGGCCGGACCGTCCGAAAGGATTAACTGAAAGGGGATATAGAAAGTATATGGCAAAGCAGAAAAAAGTAGTAGTAAACGGTAACGAATTCGTTCTTCAGAGCGTGTCTCCAAGATGGTATTTCGACCTGAACGACCGTTGTGGGATGACAGGAGGAAAGAAGAAGACCGCGGATTACATCGATGAGCTGTTCAAAAACGTGGTCATCGAACCGAAAGAGGTAGCTACAAAAGGATTTGATTATTTCGAGGAGGCAGAGGACATTTCGACATCTGAGAAGCTTCTGGGAGAGATCGAATCCTTTCTTAGAGGCAGAAGCTGATGAAGAACTGGCTCAGTCCAGAGCATTAAGGCATCAGGAATTCTGGACTCTTGTTTTTTCAACAGGAAAGATTTCTTATTCCGAGTGGGCCCAGATGGATCTCGGGGAGTTCTACGAAGCGCGAGAGGCGTACCTCAATTTCAGACAATCCATAAGTGACCGGCAGAGTGCTTCGTAGGAAGTTCTGCCGGTCCTTTATTGAAAGAGAGGTGACAAATTGAACGACCAGAGAAATCTAACAATTGGCGTAGACTTTGGGCTGAAGGATTCTATCAATCAGCTGGAAAGTATCTATGGCAGCATCCAGGGAATCAAGGCGGGGTTCCAAGGCGCTGAAGACAGCGGCGTCCAGATGGGGAGCCGCGTGGCAAGAAGTGCCGGAACGATGGCGGACGGACTCCACGATGCAGACCGCGAAAGCCGGAAGGTCATTACGACACTGGACCGGCTGGAAGATTCCGGAGACGGGGCGGGATCCGCAATCCGGGATGCCGGGGTTGCGTTTGACCGGTTCGGAGATAAGGCAGAAGAAAATGTTGGGCAGGCGAAGGATGAGCTGCGGGACGCAGTGAAAGCAGTAGATGCTTTCGGTAGTGAGATTGCGAAAAATTCTGGAACTGCGGCAAAGGATATGGATGGAGTGTCCGACGCTGCGCGAGATGCGGGAGATGCATTTGAGGATGCCGGTGTCCGGGTGGAACGATCTTACATTCAGATGGGTGCCGAGGCTGACAGCTTAAAAAAGGCTGTTATCGTTACAAGCGCCACAGCGAACAAAGAGACAAATTCCGTTGCAAAAACGATCAAGGCCGGGCTTCAGGGGGCTTATGGATATGCAGGAAAGAAGGCTGCCAAGTTTACCAGAGATGCTGTGGACGGCGCGCGGGATGTCAAGGAGGCATTTACCCATCCAATTCAGACGATTCGGTCAAAGCTCTCTGACGCGCTTGAGCGGGCAAGAGAACACATCGATGACATAGGGGATGAGGCGGATAAAACCGGCACAGACCTGGACAAAATGGGGAGCGATGGCTCCGGAGCAGGAACGGCGATCAAAGACGCTATGGGCTCTGCTGTAAAGTCGTTTTTTGCGGTATCTGCGGCGATCGAGATCTTTAAGAAGGGTGTTGAACTGGCAAAACAGTTCGGATCAGCGGTCTTGGAAGTCGGTAAGTCTGCAGAACAGACGGGGGCGAAATTTGAAGCTGCTTTTTCTCCGGATTCCGGGGTGAAGGAATGGTCAGAGAACTTCTCGTCTGCGATCCACCGGAGCAATACCGAAGTACAGAGCTTTTTGGTATCCAATAAAGCAATGTACAACGAGCTGGGGATCACCGGAGAAGCAGCCACAGAGCTCTCGAAGATTACGACTTCGCTGGCATATGATCTTGGGACTGCATTTAAGATGGATGACTCGGAAGCCCTCAGTGTCATGCAGGATTACATTAATGGTAACACGAAAGCGTTGTCAGAATATGGAATCCAGATTGATGATGCAGTCCTGAAGCAGTCCGCAATGGAGATGGGGCTTGGAAAGAACATCGATAATCTGGATGATTATGCGATGGCTCAGGTCCGGATGAACGCGCTGCTGAAGAACTCGACGCAGATTCAGCAGATGGCGGCGAAGGAACAGGAAGGATACGCAAACGGGATCAAGAGCCTGAACGGTATCTGGCAGAACTTCCTCGCGGACGCAGCGGAGCGGTTTGCGCCGGTGTTCACAGATCTCACGAACACGTTGCTGACATCCTGGCCGCAGATTGAGCCGGTGCTGATGGGAATCGTCGATACGATGAGTATCGGAATTTCCTCCGGTGCTCCGGCGATCATGAGCCTGGCAAAAGATGCGATTCCGCCGCTTATTGATGTGATCGGACAGTTAGGATCCATTGCCGGTCCAGTCGGAGGCACTCTGCTCAATATTGCAACGACGGCACTGCCGCCGCTCTCCCGGATCATCGGGACCATGGCGACGACGATCGTCCCGCCGTTTGTGAACATTCTGAGGGTGCTGGGAGATGATGTAGTTGTTCCGCTGATGCCATATGTGGAGAGCATTGCAAACTCCATTCTTCCGGCGTTGTCGGCTGGATTGAAGATGATCCCGCCGATCTTGCAGACCATCTCACCGGTTCTCGGAGGCATTGCGGACATTTTGTCCCGTGTTGTGAGCTTCTTATCGAAAATCGTTCAATGGGCGGCTGGCGGGCTTGCAGGACTTCTTGACAAGGTCGCTGGCGTATTTGGCGGCGGTTCTTCGGCGGCAAAATCTGCAGGTACGAAGATTCCACATAACGCAGATGGAGATCCGGACTTTAAAGGTGGCTGGACCCACATCAACGAGCGCGGCGGTGAGATCGCATATCTGCCGTCCGGATCCGCTATTATTCCGGCGGATAAGAGCGAGCAGATCATCAATAACAGCCGGCAGAGCAGTGTTAAGACAGACATTAACTTCAACCCTACGATCAAGGTGGAAATCCACGGAGACAGTGAGGGAGGAGGTACGAAACTGACGGATGACCTGAAGCAGATGATCAAGGAGCTGTATCAGGAGATGCAGGAAGAACATTATGATCAGATGGCGATCCAGCAGGGAAATGCATAGGAGGTTGACATGGCATATAGTTTGACCGGAAAGAAATCCGGAGCAATATCGTTTCTTCCGGCAACCGGAACGATAACACAGGAGACGATGACAAAATCCAGTAAGATGACATCCAATGCGATCGAAGGCGGGAGTAGCATCGAGGACCATGTTTACTTGAATCCGGAACAGTTCCAGATCGTGGGCGTTGTGGTAAAGAACCACAGCGCCTTCCGGTCCAGATTGGAGACAATGTGGAAGAATCGTGATCTGGTGACGTATGTGGGAAAGTTCCGGGTAGAGAATTATGTGATTATAAGTCTTCAGATGAAAAATGACTCGGGAAATCGTGATGGATTTTCGTTTACAGCCACGCTGCAGAAAGCCAACATCGTTTCCGGAGCATATGTGGAGATCGGGCAGGAACCGCTTATGAGCAAGCAGGATTCCGCCAAAACAGTGTCTTCAGCAGGTCTGAAGACAACCGTATCAAAACAGATCAGTCAGAGCGCCTATGCGGCATATGTGAGCAGTTATAACGGAAAGAGCAGCAGTGGACCAACGCAAAGGAAAACTGCAAGCTACAACGGCGTGTAGGAGGTGTGACAGATGGATGAATTGCAGTCAATGGGACTGACAGCGGAGGTGGAGTATATCCCAATCGATACGTCAAAGGTCCCGTATACATTTTCAATCAAGCTGGATGACCGTACGTACACTCTGACGGTCCGGTATAACGAGCAGGGAAAGTTTTTCACAGCTGACCTGGCAATTATGGCCACGGGAGAAGTGCTGTGCTACGGGGATCCGGTGCGGTACGGGAGACCAATGTTCCGGGTGATTGAGGACGCAAGATATCCGATCCCGGTGATCGTCCCGTACTGCTTATCAGGAGATGTGGATACGGTAACATTTGAAAATTTCGGAAAAGAAGTGCAGCTCTATCTGCATGAAAGGAGGACAGACTGATGGCTTTTTTCCTTCGGTCCGCCACCTTGCAGATCGGACCTCTGAAATACAACATGAACGATGGTTTTTACTTCGATTTTGAAGTACCGTTTTATGATTCTGACCAGCTGATCACCGCTTCTTTTACCGTATATAACTTGAATCCGACCTCTCGTCAGGGCATTGTAAAGAACCAGGTGGTCATCCTTAATGCCGGGTATGAAGATGACGAGGGCGTTCTTTTCGTGGGACAGGTTGCAAGCTGCAGCCATAAACAGAATGGCGTAGAGTGGCAGACAAAGATCACAGCAACGGCGGCACTCGATCAGTGGCTGAATAAGAAAGTCAACAAGACCTACGCGGAAGGCACGACGGCGGAAGCTATCGTTAGGGATCTTCTGAATATGTTCGCCCTGGAGATCGGCGTCTTTCAGCTTGCGGAGAATGTGGTATACCCGCGCGGCCGGGTATGCTCCGGAAAGCTGAAGGATGTTTTGCAGGAAATCGTTACCAGGGAATGTAAGTCGAGGCTGCTGATACGGGCAAACCAGGTCATTATCAATAATCCTGCCGATGGGGTAAACAAAGGATATCTCCTGACGCCAGCGAGTGGACTCCTCTTCCAGTCAGATGATTCTGACGTGACCACGGTAGAGGCTCCGCAGAATAAAGGAGCAAGTGCAGAGACGAAAGCGGCAGCGAAGAAGACCTGGAAAAGGACCTGCCTTCTCAATTACCGTTTAGGTCCTGGAGATATCGTGCAGATCCAATCAAGAGACCTGAACGGAAAATACCAGATCATATCCGGAGTACATAAAGGATCTCCAACGGGGACCTGGACGACTGAGATCGAATTTAAGGTTGCAGGATAGGAGAGAGAATGGGATACAAATCAGCAGAACTTAACAATGCAGAAGCGAATGAAAGAAAAAATCTTCTGAAGATCCGTTGTGCGGATCTTGTGCAGGTGACAGCTTTCGACGCCGGAAAGATGACCGTCAATGTGAAACCTTTGGTAAAAAGGGAGATCGGTGACACGGTTGTTTCCCCACCTCCGATTCTGGGCGTGAAGGTTGCAAATATTCCACTTGAAGTGGAGGTCGAGGGAAAGAAAGGAACAGTAACCGTAAAAATCAATCCGGGAGATATCGGTGTGGTGGTCTATCTGGATCTGGACAGCGATAACTCTATCAAGACCGGAGCAGAGAGCACGCCGAACTCTTCCAGGGTGCATTCTGGAGATGATGCGATCTTTGTTGGTGTTGTACAGAAAGGGTGATGGCATGAACGATGCATGGAAGATTGATCCGGAGACAAAAGATCTGTGTTTTGATGATAATGGACTTCTGGAAACTGTGAGTGAAGATGAGACGGCGGTCCAGAGCGTAAGAATGACGCTGACGGCATTCAAGGGAGACTTTGATCCGGTTCCGGATCATGGTACTGACTATGAATTGATTCTGGGGCTTCCGACCGATGAGGATACTATGGACGAAGTAATCCGGGAAGCAATCTTTCAAGAGAGCCGTGTGGCCATGATCGATGAGTTGACGATCAACATGCAGAACCGGTCAGCGGAGATCAGATTTTCCGGGACTTTAAACGATGGAGAAAAGGTCAGTATGGAGGTGAATGTGGGTGAATGATAACTGGGGATTAACAGATAAGGGCTTTTACCGCCCGACCTATACGGTGCTCTTGAATGCTTTGGAATACAAGGCAAGGGAGCTGTATGGTGATGGAATCAACTTAACTGTGAGGTCTCCGCTTGGCGTGTTTTTGCGTATCCTGGCATGGATTTGGAATATCCTCTTTGCCTGCTTGGAAGATGTGTACAATAGCCGCTTTGTGGACACAGCCGTGGGGACAAGCCTCTATCATCTGGGAAATGCAATCGGTATGCAGCTTCTTCCGGAAGGAAAAGCAACCGGATATATTTCTGTAACAGGCACAGTGGGAACCGTGGTTCCAGCGGGATTCCTGGTGGCAACAAACGGAGGATTGCAGTATACGGTCATGTCTGCTGTTACAATCGGAGAATCCGGGACATGCCTTGCTTTGATTCAGGCGGTCGAAACAGGACCGGAATACAATACGGCGGCAGGAACCATCCAGGTGATCGTTAATCCATCCTCTGTGGCCGGAGTGACAGCCATTACGAATGGTGCAGAAATCACAGGCGGACGTTTGAAGGAGACGGACGCGGAGTTTCGAGCAAGATACTACAAGTCGGTGGATTATCCAGGCGGAGTCAATGCAGATGCTATCAGGGCGGTGCTGCTAAATGATGTTGAGGGAGTATCATCTGCATATGTTTATGAAAATGATACAGATGCACACGACGACACCTACAATCTTCCGCCGCACAGCCTGGAAGCGGTTGTGTATGGAGGTTTGGATGAGGAGATTGCGAAAGCAATATACTCGCGCCGATCCGGAGGTGTCCAGACGATAGGCAGCGTATCAGTTAATGTCGTAACGGCATCAAAACAGCAGTTGGCGATCAGATTTTCCCGTCCGACGCCGAAGAAAATCTGGATTAAGATCTCAAAATTAAAAAAGAACAGTTCTTATGCTGGAGATGACACAATACGGGAAGCATTAGTGGAATACATCGGCAGCTCGACGGCCGGAGGTTTGGAGATCGGTATTGATGTCATCTACATTAAGCTACCTGGAATTGTAGCTGCAGTCTCAGGAGTGGAGGATTTTGATATTGATATCAGTACAGACGGATCCACTTACGGAAAATCCAATGTGTCGATTGGGTATCGGGAAAAAGCCATTACAGAAGAAAGTGCGGTGATCATCGAATGAGCTTTGCGATAAAGATGCTGGAAATGCTGACCAGCGCGTATAACCGAACGGACATCTTGGAACTGAAAGAAAAGAGGACACCGAAAACGAACATCGGAAAGTTGTTCACTTTATCAGGATGGGGTTTTGATATCATCCATGATCAAACAGAGAAAGTCCGGCTGTGGGATGACATCGATGTTATGGAAGGTGAAACACTCACGAGATACGGGAATGGTTTCGGAGTAGCCAGAGGAGAAGCAGGAGATGAGATTTACCGGATCATGATCAAGGTAAAGATCATCGCCATGCTTGCTGCTGGAGATCTCGATACGATTATCCTCTCGGCGGCATCCCTTTTTGGTGTAAGTGCGGAGGATATATCTTTTCAGGAAGTCTATCCTGCAAAAATTTATCTGTATATCGATGAGGATAAGTTGGATCAGGAACACAAAAATGTTGCAGATACGATTGCCGGACTAATGAAACGGATAAAGACCACAGGTGTCGGAATCAGAATTTTCTATAAGACGTACAGTAGTAAGCGAGCTGCTGTGTATGTGGGAACTCCTACATGCATTGCGGCTTTTATTAATGTAGCTCCGATGCCGTTAAACAAGAAGAGTGTGAAGACGATTGAATTAAAAGCAGGAATAGGAACTCTTGTTTGTACAAGGGTATCTTATCCGGCAATACCACGGGAGGTATAGGAATGTCAGGAACAGTATTGACGAATAAAGGATTGGCGCTGATCACAAAACTGGTAGCTGCCAGCACAGAACTGCAGATATCGAGAGTAGCCGTGGGAACCGGACGGGTTCCCAGTGGAGTTGACCCGCAGACAATGGTGGATCTGAATGAGTATAAGATGGACGCGCAGATTGAATCCTATGGCGTGAGCCCGGACCAGTCTGACGTTGCATATATTGCGGCACAGGTAAGCTCTATTGGCGTCAGTGCCGGCTTCGCAGTTACGGAGGCTGGAGTCTTTGCAACGGATCCGGATGTCGGAGAGATCTTGTATGCGTATCTGGATCTTACAGAGGATCCGCAGTATATCTATGCGGAAACGGATGCAATCAGCAAATTTGCGGAGATCACGTTTAACGTGCTGATTGGGTCTGTCGCAAAGGTAACCGCTTATGTGTCACCAGGAGCACTGACAAAGAAGGTAGACTTCAATGCGTTTAAGGAGTCCGTTGAGACCCCAGAGTTTGATGATTCTGGAACGGTGGAAGGGATCAGCAGCTTTCCAAGTTTTCTTGAAACCATGAAGTCGAAGATGAATTTCTTCCAGTTCTTCAGAAATTTAAAAGCAGGACTGCAGTTCGTCCTCCACGCCGGTCTGATCGTCAACAACTGCGTGACGGACAATGCCGGGCTTCCACTTTCGGCGGCCCAGGGGAAGGTCCTGAAAGATCTGTACACTCAATTGTATAGTGATACAAATGCAATTACAACAAATTATAAAAAAGGAACCACGTTTTTAGACAAGATTGACTCGTTATCATCCACATCCCAATTGACGCATTCAGGTTTTTATGCTTTCTTAACTATGACATCGAAAGTGAATACCGATGCAGGAGAGGAAATCATGTCTGAATATACTACTGGTGATTTTTATGGAATCTTAATTGGAAAAGACGTAAGCTCAGATAACGGATGTCGATATGGAACGTTTATCGTAACATCTCCACGTATAAATAGTGGAATCTGGATCTGTACCATTTGGGAATATAAATTTATTCACTGGTACAAGATTAAAAAGCAATGAGTTTAATTCTTTTTTCCCAGTTATTTCCAGATGTTAGTCCATATATGCTTCCGGTTAATGAAATAAAGATGGCACAATGCCCGGCGGTAAGGACAAATCCGGTATTTCCATCTGGCGCAATCGCTGAAGTATAATTTATATATCCGACAGTCGGTATGTTGGTATCGTAAATGGACTTGATTTTCTCAATTGTGAAATCTGACATGTTCATGAAGCGAGCATTTAAATTACTCATTGTCGCAAATCGATATTGCTCTGCCCATTTATTATTTCTGAAGATCGCAACCGCAGCGGTATTTTTTTCTAAGATGAGCTGATTTGCACCATCGGGGGTTTCAAAGTTCATTGTTACAAATCGTCCATCGCTTTTATACCAATTGGCGTACCCGCTAATCATTTCACCGCCAACGGAAAATTTCCCCCTCATGTCACTATACAATTGAGGAAAAAGAGAAAAATCAACTCATCAACACAAAAATCAACTACAAATCACATAAATTTGAAAACTCAGGATCCGCGAGGGTCCTTTTTATATACAAAAAATTATTTTTTTAGGAGGTATTCCATGGAAAAAATCAAAATCAAGGGATCAAACAAGTCATACGAGATCCGGAGCATCCAGACGATCGAACCACACGTGATGCAGATTGTCTTCGTGGGTACACCGCCGACAAAATGGGGAGATATCACCCTATACACGGACGGCGGCATCGAATGCGCAACGCTGACGGGATGGACTACAGTATATCGCGATGAGGGCCAGACGGTCTATCTGTCAGATGATAGCAGCGTGTACCAGACACCGGATCCGGATACTGGTGGCGAGATCCTTCCGCCGGAGCCGTACACGCCGACATTGGAGGAACTGCAGGCGGCAAAGAAACAGGAAG
>ERZ836829.526-NODE-526-length-43959-cov-9.169165_pt1 | contig 43959 bp, 46 predicted proteins | sample MGYA00519574_ERZ836829 | MGnify/ENA primary metagenome ERZ836829 (study PRJEB31850, sample SAMEA3708808) | human gut metagenome | biome: human gut; feature: human-associated habitat; material: faeces | place: China | collected 2014 ...
AAAATCCCATCGGCGAAGCCGATTTGGAATGGATTTTTGCTCGTAACTGTGAGGGTACTGAACAGTTACGTTGTTTTTTATTTCAGCTGGTGCAGATACGTGAACGCATACTCCCGGTTTCCGGAGAACACTGCATTCATGTCCCGGATCATGTCCCCGAGCCCCATGGTCTCCTGGAACATGTTTTTCCCGGTACACCAGACATTGTCCTCTTTCACTGCCTTGAAATCCGCAAAGAGCTGATTTTTTGCACACAGTTCGTCGATCGTGGTAAGTTCCCCGTCGATCGTACTGTTGTAGATCAGGACATCCGCGTCTTTTGCGGCAGCATAGAAAGACTCAAAATCCATGTTCATCGTGGAAAGCGCATTCTCACCGGTCCCAGCATTTTCCGGCACATACGTTCCTCCGGCGATATCGATCATCTTCGCGATATAATCCCCGTTCTTCCGGACATTGACGCTTCCGGAATTTGTCACATAGAAAAATGCAGCTGTCTTTCCGGACGGTTTCATGGTGAGAACATCCGACAGAGCATTCATATTTTCCTGAAAGATCTGATCGGCCTCCTCCTCTTCTCCCGTCAGAAGACCATAGAGGCGGATCCACTCCATTCTCCCGAGCGGATGGCTCTCATAGCTGGACCGCTCCACGAGGACCGGGATCCCGAGGCGTTCCAGCTGTTCCTTGACCTCCGGGGTGTGGTAGATCATCGTGGATTCCACTGCAAGCTCACAGGAGCTGCTTACGATCATTTCGTAATCCGGTGCGCTGTACTTTCCTGCATAGGCAATCTTTCCCTCTTCCATCGCAGTTTTCGCCTCCGGAAGGTACCATCCGGTCTCCTTTGTCCCGGAAAGTGCAATGGAATCCAAGGCATCCAGGCGGATAAAATCATCCATAGCGGAGGTCGCCACAAGATAGATATTTTTTACCGGTTTATGAAGGACCGTGATCGAAGCTGGAAGTCCGTCAGGCGCGGACACACCTTCCGGCAGCAGGAGAAACTGATCCGCATCCCCGATGGTGATGAGGGCGATGCCGTCCTCATAGTAGTCTGCTGAAAACTGGTCGGCGTAGAGAAGTTCCATGGATCCTGTCGGGGACATTTCCTCCCAGTTAAGAACCGGCAGATCTTTGTTTTGCTGAGCCTGAAGATTTTCCTCACTGCCATCCACGGAAGCGGTCGTGTGGTTTTCCCCTGTAGACGGCGCGGCTGTCCCGGGTTCCGTTTTTTTCGAACAGCCGGAGCAGGCAAACGCAGCAGTCATGAGGATTGCCGCAGCCAGAACAGATCTAAAAAGTGTATAACGCACCCGCGTCCTTCTTTTCTGCTTCCTGGGATCAATTTGTCTTCTTTTCATATTTACTGTTTCTGCTCCGCCAGGGTACTTGAATCAAAGGTCAGCATATACTCGATCTCATGAGGCGTGCTCATGACAGTTGTATCCGCAAAGATCGTAAGCGGGCTGTCAAATCCAGCTACCGGGATCACAAATGTGGAGTTTCCCTCTGTATTGACCGGGAGGAATTTCTCTTCCTCTACCCGCACATAGTCATAATTGGAGCTGCTCCAGATGATCGTCGCCTCCGCTTTTCCGTCTTTGATCTCGATCACAGCCGGAGATTCCACGGATGCACGTCCGGATCCGCCGCTCAGGGAGACTTCCGCGGTGTAAGTTCCATCCGCAAGGGAGAGATCCTGGACGGTTTTTAAGGAAGAATTGAGAAGCGCGTCTGCAGGGATCCCGGATGCCTCAAAGACAAGCTCCCTGTCATACCATTTCTCTTTTTTCTTGCTGAATGCAGCGCACGGAAGCACCTCATTTAAGGCCTTGACCGGAACAGTAAAGCTGTGTGTTCCGTCAGAATTCTCCTCGAAAGGAATCCGGTCTGTCTCCGCGGTCTTTGCAGCCTCCTCTCCGGTTCCCATATAGACATACAGGTATCCGGTCCCGCCCATCGTCATTTTCGCGGTCATGGCGCCGTCTTTGACTGTCAGCGTACAGGATGTGATCTTAAACATGGAAGAGCTGGACTCCACGGAAATCTCGTAGGTTCCCTCTTTCAGATCCTCTGCAGATACCGGGACGAGTCCCGTCGTGTCAAGTGTCTGTTCTGCGGCAGTCTCCTCGCCGGATGCAACGGCTGCCTTTGTCTCATCGGCCGAAGCAGTTTCCGCTGTTGTCTCCGCCATGGTCTCTGCAGAAGCAGCTGTCGTTTCTGTCGACCCGGACTGTCCGCAGGCTGTGGACAGAGCGCAGGCAACTGCGAGTACTAATGAAAATTGTTTTAATTTACGCATAAAGTTTTCTCTCCTTTTGTAACCGGAAATCATCGGGGCATCCTGTACGGTTTCCTGAAGTTCCTTTCGCAGGCTGGAGTTTCCCGCAAGTGCACCTCCCGGTTATATAAAAAGGCGGCCGAATCCTCGACCGCCCATATCTAAACATTCTTATTTTGCGAGACTGTCCACTGCAGCCTGGGCATGCTGTACGAAGAGCTGCTGGATCGGCTCAAGCTCACCAAGACCTCTTACAAGGCAGGTTACCTCATAGCCTGCAGCCTCAAACTGGCTCTTCCAGGAGTCATCGTCGTCACCGGCCATATCGTTGTTTGCGTGGTCACCGGCTACGATCATAAGCGGCTCAAGAACAACTTTCTTGTAGGAACCTTCTTTTACCTGATTGATGACATCTTCACAGGACGGAGTTGCCTCAACGGTACCTACATAGTAGTTGTCAAAGCCCTCTTCCTTTAACATATCCTGCATTTTCTGGTAAACGGCGTTGGAATCAGCCTCTGTGCCGTGACCCATGAAGCAGATCGCGGTCTCACCATCATCGTACTCTTTTGTTGCGTCTGTGATCGCGGAGATCACTGCCTTGAAGTCATCATCAGAAGTTAAGAGCGGCTCACCGACAGCAACCTGCTCGAAAGCGTCGGAATTATCAGCTAACTCGTTTACAAGATCTGTGTACTCAAGACCGTTCATAAGGTGGGTCGGCTGTACAACGAGAGTCTTGACACCGTTGTCAACGGCACGGTTTAAAGCCTCTGTCACGTTATCGATTGAAACATTGTCTCTCTTCTTTACATGGTCAATGATGATCTGGCTTGTGAAACCTCTTCTTACGGAGTAATCCGGGAATGCATTTTCGATCGCATTCTCGATCGCGCCGACTGTCAGTCTTCTGCTGTCATTGTAGCTTGTACCAAAGCTCACAACAAGAAGTTCTTTCTCGCCGATCTCATCCTGATTTCTTGTGTTATCCATGGAAGCGTCTCCTGTATTGTAGTTTTCCTCGTCCTCCTCTGCAGCTGCTGTCTCTGCGGCTGTAGTCTCCTCAGCTGTTGTCTCTGCAACGGTTGTGGTCTCCGCAGCTGTTGTCGCTGCTGTCTGGCTTCCGGAGCATCCGGAAAGGATCGCCATGGATACGGCTGCCGCTGTCATAACGGCGTAGATGTTTGCTTTTCTCATTTACTCTTCTCCTCGCTTGAAAAATGATTTTTTAAGGTCCCCGGTTGGTTTTTCCCCTCCAAACGGACATCCGGCAGGTTTCCTGGCTCATCCATCATCATGCATGAAACGCCTTCCCGGCAGGTTTCGCCAGTGACTGTCCGCATAACACGGACAATATTCATGCACTCCGGATCTACAGTGACGGGCTCGCACAGGCGTCTGACCTGTTTCCCTTTTAACTCTCAGAGATCGCCGTTTGGGATATCGTACAACCATCCTCCGGCGGTCTGTGACAGCACCACATGTAAAAGACCTGTATCGTTTATCATAACACCTTGGCAGTAAAAAAGCAACCGGATATCCCGACAATATTCACATCCGGTCCCGATCAATGGATACCCTGCGGGATTTCCGATCTGAAAATCCCCGGTCATCGGGTTCTGCAAATATTTTCCGAAATATCCGATTGCTTTTGATCATTTTTTCTAACTGAATCCCCGGAACCGGACCTTGATCAGTGGGCTTTCCGGTTGATGAACTCGGTCTTTGTCTTTGAATATGTGAACTTCTGGCTGCTGTAAAGCCCGTAATATCCCGACAGTGTGAAGCTGATGGCAACGGCAACCGCAAAATACGGCATCGCCTCAAAGCCGAAGAGCTCGAAGCCGAGGAACATGGTCGCGATCGGGCAGTTTGTGACGCCGACGAAGGTGGCGAGCATGCCTGCTGCCGCACACAGGGACGGTTCAAAGCCTGTGAGCAGTCCGAACGTGCACCCGAATGTGGATCCCACTGCCAGTGTGGGAACGATCTCTCCGCCCTTAAAGCCGCCGCCGAGGGCCACCGCCGTGAAGACCATCTTGAAGAAGAACGCCAGGTATCCGGCATCTCCTTCCACCGCCTGTTCCACAAGATTAAATCCGGCTCCGCAGTAATCCCTGCCGAACACCAGCGCGAGTCCGATGGAAAGGACTGCTGCCACAAGAATGCGCAGATAAACGTTGTCGATCTTTTTCTTGTAGAGATGCTGGGTCTCATGGAGCAGGATGCAGAAGCAGACGCTTAAAAGCGCACAGGCCAGTCCGAGTCCGACGGTGTAGAGCGCCGGTACAAGGGAAAATTCCGGAACATGGATGATCTGGAACGCTTCCCCGTGAAGTCCGAGCGCACCGGAAATCTGGGCACCGATGAAGGAGGCAAAGACGCACGGCACGAGAGCCGCGTAATAAGCGACACCGATGCTGATGACCTCGATTCCGAACATGGCGGCAGCCAGAGGCGTCCCGAAGATCGCCCCGAAACAGCCGCTCATGCCGCTCATGATCATGACTTTTTTGTCCCTCTCATCCATATGGAAGAGATCCCCGAGATAATTTCCGATGCAGCCGCCGATCTGTAAGGCAGCTCCCTCTTTGCCGGCAGACGCGCCGACCGCCTGGCTTAAGATCGTGGAGACAAAGATACACGGCAGGGTCGTCATATGGATCTTCTCGTTGGATGAGATCGACTCCAGGATCAGGTTCGTCCCGCGGTTACCGATCTCGTGGAACATCTGGTGAAGAAGGACGATCAGAACACCTGCCACGGGCATGAGATACAGCATAAAGCTGTAAGTTTTAAACAGCCGCTGAGCGTAGATGACCCCATATCCGAAAACGGTCCCGATGAGACCGCAGACGGTTCCCATTACAATAGAGATCGCGGTCCAGCGGAGAAAATACAGGATATTCTTGCTGAGAGCAGTATGAGTTTCGCTTCTGTACATACATTTTCCCCTTATTCAGCAGACCGTCGGGCATTTCACGAAGTTTGACAAATTGATATATGCCTGACCGCGTTCCATGACCGGCGGTCCGTTCATCACACCTCCCGCAGAGGCGGGAGAATCCCTGGTATCATTACATATAAATTCCGGAAGTCTTGGAGATTACCGGGCAGTAGCCTGCTGTTTCCAGAGCCTTGATGATCTGATCCTTGTGCTCAGTTCCGAAGGACTCTAATGTGATCGTAAGTTCCACACCCGCTGTGCGGTTTACATTTGCGAATACGTTGTGCTCGAGCTTGATCACGTTGCCCTGCTCTTTTGCGATCAGTGCAGAAACAGCTGCCAGCTGGCCAGGCTTATCCGGAAGCATCACGCTTACCGTGAAGATACGGTCTCTCTGCATCAGTCCGTTCTGGACAACTGTCGCCATCGTTAAGACATCCATGTTTCCGCCACTTAAAACGGATACGACTTTTTTGCCTTTGAAGTCAAGATGCTTTAAAGCCGCAACGGTCAAAAGACCGGAGTTCTCGACGATCATCTTATGATTCTCTGCCATATCGAGGAAAGAAAGAGTCAGTTCGGAGTCGTCCACTGTGATGACCTGATCCACGTTTGCCTGAAGATACGGGAAGAGCTTGTCGCCCGGCGTCTGGACAGCGGTACCGTCCGCGATCGTGTTGATCTTGGAGACGGTGGTTACCTCTCCGGCCTCTAAGGATGCCTTTAAGCAGGCAGCTCCTGTCGGCTCAACAGCGATGACCTTGATCTTCGGATTTAAGAGTTTTGCGAGTGTGGAGACGCCTGTACAGAGTCCGCCTCCGCCTACCGGAACGAGAATGTAATCCACAGTCGGGAGTTCTTTGATGATCTCCATCGCAATGCTGCCCTGGCCGGTCGCAACTTCCAGATCATTGAACGGGTGAACGAAGGTATATCCGTGCTCGTCTGCAAGCTCGTATGCATGGGCACATGCCTCATCGAAGACATTTCCGTAGAGGACAACGTCGGCACCGTAGGATTTTGTGCGGTTTACCTTGATGAGCGGTGTTGTCACCGGCATAACGACGGTTGCTTTCACACCGGCAAGTTTTGCGGCATAGGCAACGCCCTGGGCATGGTTTCCGGCAGATGCGGTGATCAGACCGCGGGAACGCTCTTCCGGTGAGAGCTGGCTGATCTTATAATAAGCGCCGCGCACTTTGTATGCACCGGTACGCTGCATGTTTTCCGGTTTAAAGTAGATCTTGTTCCCGTAGCGCTCAGAAAAATATTCACTGTAGATCAGTTTTGTCTCCTGAGTGACCTTTTTTACGATCTCAGATGCTTCTTCAAATTTTTCGAGTGAAAGTTCCTGCATTTCCATTTGTATTCTCCTTCATATTCATTCCTGATCGATCTCATCGATGGAACATTTTTCTGTCTTTCCCATAGTTGTCTGCTATACCGGCATTTATCTGGCTGTTTTCTGCCTGAAATGCATCGGTCATTCCGGCTGTTTCGCAAACAATGCGTTTACGAAGTCTTCGGAATTAAATTTCTGAAGGTCGTCGATCTTCTCCCCGACACCGACATATTTGACCGGGATCCCGAGTTCCGACTGGATTGCAACCGCGATGCCGCCCTTTGCAGTACCGTCAAGCTTTGTGAGGATGATGCCCGTAATGTCGGCAGCTTCCATGAACTGGCGGGCCTGGACCAGAGCGTTCTGTCCTGTCGTTCCGTCGAGAACAACGAGTGTCTCACGGTAAGCTTCCGGGTACTCCTTATCGATGATGCGGTTGATCTTTTTTAACTCCTCCATGAGGTTTTTCTTGTTATGGAGTCTTCCCGCGGTATCGCAGATCAGGACGTCTGCGTTTCTCGATTTTGTCGCGGAGATCGCGTCGTAGATCACGGCAGCCGGATCGGATCCCTCTTTCTGGGCAATCAGCTCCACGCCGGCACGGTTTGCCCACTCTGCCAACTGGTCGATCGCTGCGGCACGGAAGGTATCAGCCGCCGCAAGAACAACCTTCTTTCCCTCTGCCTTTAACTGGTCTGCAAGCTTTCCGATGGACGTCGTCTTTCCGACTCCGTTGACACCGATGACGAGGACAACGGATTTCCTGTTTTCAAACTCATACGCATTCTCGCCAAGATCCATCTTTGCACGGATGCTGGCGATCAGCGCCTCCCGGCATTTCTCCGGTTCTTTGATATGCTGCTCTTTTACGGTCTTTTTCAGGTCTTCAATGACCGCCATGGTCGTCTGGATTCCCATATCGCCCATGATCAGAGTCTCCTCAAGCTCCTCGTAGAAATCATCATCAATCGCGGAGAATCCGGAAAAGATGGAATCCATTCCGGATACAATGTTTTCTCTGGTCTTCGTGAGACCTTCCACAAGGCGCGAGAAAAAGCCCTTTTTCTTCTCTTCCATATGAATCCTCCAATTATTTCAGATCGTTTTCGATCAGGTTTACGGAGACAAGCGTGGATACGCCTTTCTCCTGCATCGTGATTCCGTAGAGCCGGTCAGCCGCGAGCATCGTGCCTCTTCGGTGGGTGATGACGATAAACTGGGTATGTTTTGTCAGTTTGTGCAGATATTTCGCATAGCGGTCGACGTTGGAATCGTCAAGCGCCGCCTCGATCTCATCAAGGAGACAGAACGGGGACGGTTTTAAGTTCTGGATCGCAAAGAGCAGGGCGATCGCCGTCAGTGCCTTTTCACCGCCGGACATCTGCATCATGTTCTGAAGTTTCTTTCCCGGCGGCTGGGAGATGATCTGGATCCCCGCCTCCAGGATATCTTCGTCCTCAATCAGCTCAAGACTTCCGTGTCCACCTCCGAAGAGTTCCCGGAATACCTTGTCAAACTCCGCCCGGATCAGGGCAAATTTTTCTGTAAACTGCTTTCGCATTCCGATATCCAGCTCTTCGATGATCTTATAGAGGGCATCCTGTGCCGCGACAAGGTCATCATTCTGGGTCTTCATGAACTCGTAACGCTCAGAGATCTCTTTATAATCCTCGATCGCATTGACATTGACATTTCCGAGTCCGCGGATTGCATTCTTCCGTTCAGCGATCTGGCGTTTCATATCCGCCGCATTCGTCAGGGTCTCATCCCGGAGAAGCTCCGCTGTTGAGAAGGTGAGACCATATTCATTCCACATATAGTCCACCTGGGAATCCTGGCGTTCCGCAAGCTTGTCGTTCTGGTTCTGAAGACGGATCAGCTCCTTATCGAGATCGGAGATTCTCGCAGAGAGCGCTTCCCGCTTTTCGAAGAAGCCTTTCTGTGCCTCGTTTTTCGCGGCTTTTTCTTCCTGGGCAGCAGCCATCTCCTGACGGTACGTTTCCGCATCCTTTCCGGCATCTTTGATCTTTTCCTTCAGTTCTTCGATCTGTGCCAGACGTTTTTCCACCTCATGCTTACTGTCCGTGTGTCCGTCATGCAGAGACATTCTTTCGGAGAGCAGCCGCTCTTTTTCGTCTTCGAGACGATGGATGTTCTGGTCGAGGAAGGAATCCTGCTGCTTTAAGTTTGCTGCTTCCAGCTGGACTTCGGAGAGCGCCGCAGATGCAGTATCCCGGTCGGCCTTTGCCTGTTCCAACGCGGTGGAATCCGTCCCGATCTTTGTCTCCCGCTCCGTGTTTTCCTGTTCCAGCCGCTCCATCTCTTTCGCGATCGCGGCGAGACTTGCGCGGAGTTCATGGATCTGTTCTTCCAGCTGACGGTTTTCCAGGTTCATGTCCGCGGAGGATTCATAGAGTTCTTCTTTCTTTCCTTCCAGCTGTTTTAACGCGATCTTTGTCGTATTCTCTTCCAGATATTTTTCCTGGAGAGCACTCTTTACCGACTCCAGTTCCCCGCTCTTTTCCTGGAATATGCCTTCCTGGAACACGGTCTCCGCCTGGATCTTATCGACGGTCGTCAGCGCGCGTTTACATGCCTCCTCCAACTCCTCCATCTCTCTCTTTCTTCCGAGAAGATTGCTGGAGTTTCTAAAGGCACCGCCGCTCATGGAACCGCCCGGATTTAAGAGATCGCCCTCCGGCGTTACGATCCGGATGGAGTGCCGGTATTTTCTCGCGATGGCGATCGCATTGTCGATGTGATCCACCACGAGGACGCGGCCGAGGAGATATCTGGCAAGTGCCTGATATTCCGGACGCACGCGGACAAGATCTGCAGCGATCCCGATCGCTCCCGGTTCTTTTAGCGCGCCTGGCGTCTTAAATCCATCCCCGGATGAGATCGCGGATAACGGCAGGAAGGTCGCACGACCGAACTTGTTCTTTTTCAGGTGTTCGATCAGGACTTTTGCGGTCTGCTCGGAATCTGTGACGATGTTCTGGATCGATCCGCCGAGCGCTGTCTCGATGGCGATCTCATATTCTTTCGGAACATCGATCAGATCAGCCACAACGCCGTGGATCCCTCTCACACGGTCCCTGACTTCCATGACACGCTTGATGCTGTTTCCATATCCATCATAACGCTCCGCAAGGTTCCTTAAGGATTCCAGTTTTGTGTGGGCCGTATGGTAATCCTGTTCCGTGCGGCTTAAGTTTCTGTTTAAACGGCGGATCTCTTCGTTCGCCGCCTTCACCTCTTCCTCCAGGGATTCCGCCTGGGAGAGGAGTTTTTCGATCTCCGCATCGATGGCAGTCAGACGCTCGTTCTGCTCTGAGATCTGGTTATCCCAGTTTTCCTCATCACTCTTTACTTTTAAGAGTTTCTGGGCTACCTCAGATCTGCGGACCTGGACCTGCTCCAGCGTGGTGACATCCTTCTGCTTCTTTACAGAGAGTTCTGATTTTTCATTCAGTGCTTCGATCTTTGCACTCTTTAACTCTTCGATGGACTGTTCGAGACTGTCAACGCGGCTGCCGGAAGTATTTACGGTGTTCTCCGCATCGGAAAGTCGTTCTAACACTTCCCGGATCCTGGTCCCGAGAGCCTCTCTCTCCTGCCTGATCGATCCCTGTTCTTTCTCTTTGGCCGCCAGCTCCTCATCGATGGCAGCCGTCCTGTTTTTGATGTGCTCCGCATTCAGTTCCTCTGTGCGGATCTGCTCTTTTATGACATCGATCTGTCCTTCCAGGTTTCCTGCGGACAGTTTCGCCTCATTTTCGGCATTCTGCTTTTCCGTGATCTTTTCGTCCAGCAGACGGACCGCCTCGGAGATCCGGTCATATTCCTCTTTCAAAGCTTCGGCAGCGGCTTTGGAATCTTCCATATCGCCGTTTACGGTGTGCTCTTTCTGTGCGAGTTCCCGTTTCTGCTCCTCGATCGCTTTCAGGTCTGCGAGGAAGAGGTTCACATCGAAACGCTTCAGCTCTTCCCGGAGTCTTAAATACTCTTTCGCCGTCTCCGCCTGTTTTGCAAGAGGTCCCACCTGTTTTTCAAGTTCGCTCAGGATATCCGATACGCGGACGAGATTCTGCTTCTCATCCTCGAGTTTTTTCTGGGCGATCGCCTTTCTGCGCTTAAACTTTACGATCCCGGCCGCCTCATCAAAAAGCTCTCTGCGGTCTTCCGGGCGTCCGCTTAAGATCTTATCGATCTGTCCCTGCCCGATGATGGAGTAGCCTTCCTTACCGATACCGGTATCATAGAAAAGCTCATTGATATCCTTCAGCCTGCAGGCACTTCCGTTTAAGAGGTACTCACTCTCACCGGAGCGGTAGATCCGCCTGGAGACCGTCACTTCATCGTAATCGATGGCAAGCTGGTGGTCGGAATTGTCCAGGGTAATCGCCACATAGGCAAATCCCTGGGGTTTTCTTGTCTCTGTGCCGGAGAAGATCACGTCCTGCATGGACGCACTTCTGAGCTGCTTTACCTTCTGCTCACCGAGCACCCAGCGGACCGCGTCGGCAACATTGCTCTTTCCACTTCCGTTCGGACCAACGATGCCGGTGATTCCGTTGTGGAATTCAAATACGATCTTATTTGCAAAGGATTTGAATCCCTGTACTTCGATACTCTTTAAATACATGCGTTATTTTCCTATTTCTATAATGTGACCATTCCGGTCCTCACGGGTCCCGATCTTATTTGATCCTGCAGATCCCGTGGTAAGCGGCAACCTGCTCGGCCGCTTTTTTCGTGCGTCCCAGACCTCTGCCGATCTCCTCATCGCCGATCTTTACGCACACCTCGAAGGACTTGTTGTGATCCGGTCCCTCTTCCTTTATCAGTTCATAGACAAGTGTTTCTTTGTACTTTGCCTGAACCATTTCCTGCAGGATAGTTTTGCTATCGTAAAAGAGCTGCTTATGTTCGATATCATTTAAAATAAATTTATGGATAAACTCTTTTGCATTAGCAAGACCACCATCCAGATAGATCGCACCGATCACTGCCTCCATCGCATCGGAGACAACAGACGGACGTTTTCTTCCTCCGGTCAGGTCCTCGCCCTTTCCGAGCAGCAGATAATCACCTAACGGGATCACTTCCGCGCAGTAAGCGAGCGTCGGCTCACAGACAAGACTGGCACGGAGTTTTGTCATCTCGCCCTCCGGCATGGACTCATAAGTGTGAAACAGAAAATCGCTGGAGATCACCTCGAGCACGGCATCGCCCAGAAATTCCAGGCGCTCATTGCAGCGCGTCTTATCCCAGTGTTTTTCGTTCGCGTAGGAACTGTGTGTCAGGGCGTGAGTCAGAAGTCCCGGATCTTTGAACCGGTAGCCGATCACTTCCTGAAGTTTTTCTAGTTTTTCTTTCATTCGATTTGCCTTTCTTCTGCCATGTATCGCAAAGAAGGTGTCCCTTTGCGGAGACACCTTTTCCTGCTACTAATTTAATGCGTTTTTGATCGCCTCAACAGCATCGCCGACACTCGCGATCTTCTCAGCTTCCTCAGTCGGGATCTCGATGTCAAACTCTTCTTCGATTCCCATGATGATCTGGAATACATCCAGAGAATCCGCGCCGAGATCGTCAACGAATGTTGTATTCATTGTGATCTCCTCCGGATCAATGTTGAGAACCTCTGCGATGATCTGCTGTAATTTTTCGAACTCCATAATTTCCATCCTCTCTTATTTTGCTTTTTACGGAGACACAAAACTGTGCCGTTCCATATATTTAATTTTTGCATCCGGACTGTTGCCGGTTGTCTTCTGATGTAATTTTATGCGGCGATGTGAACTGCCGCATATTGGTGTTTTTCAACCTGTCTATGCAGTTTCTTCCGGTGCAAGGCATTCCCGGATCTTATCCGAGATCTCATTCTCCTTGAATGAGATGCACTGGATAATCGAATTCTTTACTTCTTTTGCCTTGGAACTTCCGTGAGTCTTCACAACGAGTCCCTTTAAGCCCAGGAGCGGTGCGCCGCCGTACTGGCTCGCATCAAAGCTCTTCAGCGTGGATTTTAACGCCGGTTTGATCAGAAGAGCTCCGATCTTGCTTCTTAAATTGCTCATCAGGCCTTTCTTCACCATTGTCATCATCGTTGCGCCGACGCCCTCATAGAGCTTTAAGATCACGTTTCCGACAAAGGCCTCGCAGACGATCACATCCGCGCCGCCGTGCGGGATCTCACGAGCTTCGATACTTCCGATAAAGTTGATATTTTTACATTCTTTTAAGAGCGGGAAGGTCTCTTTCACGAGAGCATTTCCCTTCTCCTCCTCCAGACCGATATTGACGATCGCCACTCTCGGATTTTCGATTCCCATCACATATTTCATATAGAGGGAACCCATCTGGGCGAACTGTACCAGGTGGGACGGTCTCGCGTCAACGTTTGCTCCACAGTCGATCAGAAGGGAAACTCCCTTTTCCGTCGGGATCAGCGGTGCGAGCGGCGGGCGCTCTACGCCTTTGACGCGGCCGACGATGACCTGGCCGCCTACGAGGACGGCTCCTGAGCTTCCCGCAGATACAAAGCCGTCAGCCTCGCCGTTTTTCACGAGGTTCAGACCGACTACAAGGGAAGAATTCTTTTTCTTACGGATCGCATTGACCGGCGGTTCTCCCGTCTCGATCACTTCCGGGGCGTCAACGATCTCGATCTGCTCTTTTTTATAGGTATATTTCGAGAGCTCTTTTTCGATGACATCTTTCTGTCCTGTCAGACAGACCGTAATGTCATTTCGCTCTGTGACCGCGTCAACGGTACCCTTTACGATCTCTCCAGGGGCGTTGTCTCCGCCCATGGCATCTACTGCAATTTTTATCATGTATTTTCTCTCCAATTCCTGCCCGCGGCGGGAAGTTTTTCTAAATATTCCCAATACGCGGATCATCCCATCGAACACCGCAAAATGATACGGCTGCTCTCAGGGACTTTTATAGTAACTAATATACTAAATACCATTCATAAAATCAATACTTTTTTCGTGAACAGAATATGTTCCTTTTTAACATTTTTCGCAGTCAGGTTTTTCCGAACGGGAAGTCCCCTGCAATACCGCTGCGGCTGCAAATTTTGACGATTCAGAATGCAAAGCACCGGAAAACTCATACATTCCGGCAACAAGTACATTATATATAGAAGAAACAGGCTTGCTGCGGCTGCACCGCTCCGGAATGAACAAAAAGGGCCATGGCAGCTGCACCGGAGCTCCGGCCAGCTGTCATGGCTTCTTTTATTATCCCTGCACAAGTTTTCGGATCATCTCGCTCACCTGCGCCGGGTTCGCTTTTCCTTTCATCTCCTTCATGACCTGTCCCATGAGGAATCCGATGACTTTATCTTTTCCTTCCTTTAGCTCTCCGACCGCTTTCGGGTTTGCGTCCAGGATCTTTTTCACGGTCTCCTCGAGAAGACCGGAGTCGCTCTCCATCTTCAGCCCGTGTTCCTCCACATAGGCAGACGGATCCACGTCGGACTCGAACATCGCGGCGAACACCTCTTTCGCAGTCTGGTTATTGATCACGCTCTTTTCAAGGAGTTCGATCAGTGCTGCCAGATGCTCTGCGGAAAAGACGATCTTTGATGCCTCCATCTCCTTCTCCTTTAAGAGACGGAGTGTCTCCCCGGTCAGCCAGTTTGCCGCTTTTTTCGGAGCTGCTCCGGCTTTGATCGTGTTCTCAAAGAGCTCTGCAAGCGCCTTATCGGCAGTCAGGATATCGGCGTCATAGGCACTCAGACCGTACTCCGACTGATATCTCTTCGATTTCGCCTTCTTTAACTCCGGCTGTGCCTTGCGGATCGAGGCGATCCAGGCATCGGAGATATCGATCGGCGGAAGATCCGGGTCCGGGAAGTAACGATAATCCTTTGCATCTTCCTTGGAACGCATCGCGTGGGAAGATTCCTTGTTGTCATCCCAGCGTCTCGTCTCCTGAATGACGGCACGGCCGTCCTCGAGAAGCTCGATCTGGCGTTCCCGCTCTCCCTCGATAGCATGGGCGATCGCCTTGAAGGAGTTTAAGTTCTTCATCTCGGTTCTCGTTCCAAATACCGGATTTCCCACCTCACGGACAGAAAGGTTTACGTCGGCACGCATGGAACCTTCCTGGAGACGGCAGTCGGAAACACCGAGATACTGCATCGTGGACTGAAGATGCTCCAGATACTGGATGACCTCGTCGGCGCTTCTCATATCCGGCTCCGACACGATCTCAATTAACGGCACGCCGCTTCGGTTGTAATCGACTAAGGAACTGTCGGTCCACTCGTCATGGACCAGTTTTCCGGCATCCTCCTCCATGTGGATCTCATGGATCCCGATCCGCTTTGTTCCCGCTGCCGTCTCAAGCTCCACGTAACCGTCATGGCAGATCGGCAGATACAGCTGGGAAATCTGATAGTTCTGCGGGTTATCCGGGTAAAAATAGTTTTTCCGGTCAAATTTACAGAACTGGTTGATCTCACAGTTTAACGCAAGTCCGGCGCGGAGTGCGAACTCCACAACCTGCTTATTTAATATAGGAAGAGATCCCGGCATACCTGTACAGATCGGGCACACATGTGTGTTCGGCGCAGCGCCGAAATCTGTTTTGCATCCGCAGAAGATTTTTGTCTTTGTGGCAAGTTCTACATGGACCTCAAGACCGATGACTGTTTCATACTGTTTCATGATAAGGTCTCCTTTCTGGCAAACGGAAGTGTCCATTCACCGCGGACATGTTCGATGGCGGATGCCGCTGCAAATAATGTCTTTTCCCTGAAGCAGTCGCCGAGAAGCTGGACGCCGATCGGGAGTCCTTTTTCGTTTACACTGCATGGAACGGTGAGTCCCGGAAGACCCGCAAGGTTGACAGCAACCGTATAGATATCACTCAGGTACATCTTCATCGGATCGCTCAGGGAGGTTCCGATCTTCGGAGCCGCCGTCGGAGCTGCCGGTCCTAAAATGATGTCATACTTCGCAAATGCCTCATCAAAGGCTTTTTTGATCAGTGCACGCACCTTCAGAGCTTTCAGATAATATGCGTCATAATATCCGGAGCTTAAGACGAAGGAACCGAGCATGATCCTTCTCTTGACCTCCGGTCCGAAGCCCTCGGATCTTGACTTCTTGTACATGTCATGAAGTCCCTCGTAGTCCTTTGCCCGGTAGCCGTACTTGACGCCGTCAAAGCGCTCTAAGTTGGAGCTTGCCTCCGCAGCCGCAATGACATAGTAGGCCGGAATCGTATATTCCATGAGACCGAGATCAAAGTATTCGACCTCCGCCCCGCATTCTTTCAGGTAAGCCGCACACTGTTCCACCGCTTCCCGCACATCTGCGTCAAGACCGTCGGACAGGTACTCTTTCGGGATCCCGATCTTCATGCCGCGGACATCTTTTCCGATCGCCGAAGTGAAATCCGTATCCTCCCGCTCCATGGAAGTGCTGTCCTTCTCATCATGGCTTGTGATCGTCTCAAGAAGCGCTGCACAATCGGCCGCATTCTTTCCGACCGGTCCGATCTGGTCGAGAGAAGACGCATAAGCGACGAGACCGAAACGGGAGACGGTTCCGTATGTCGGCTTGATCCCCGTGACGCCGCAGTAGGAACTCGGCTGGCGGATGGATCCGCCGGTATCAGAGCCGAGCGCCGCAAAGCACTCACCCGCAGCGACCGCCGCACAGGAGCCGCCGGACGAACCGCCCGGAACGTGTTCCGGATCCCACGGGTTTCTCGTAACCTGAAATGCAGACGTCTCTGTCGTACTTCCCATCGCGAACTCGTCCATGTTTGTCTTTCCGAGGATCACCATTCCGGCATCCGTGATCCGGGTGACTGCCGTTGCGTCATAGAACGGGACGAAGTTTTCCAGGATCTTTGACGCACATGTCGTCTTCATTCCCTTTGTACAGATATTGTCTTTCACTGCGATCGGGACACCTGCAAGCGGCCCTGTATATTTTCCTGCGCGGATCCCCGCATCCACTTCTCTCGCCCGTGCCAGGACCTTCTCCTCATCCACAATGAGGTATGCGCGGATCTTCTGATCTTCCTTCGCGATCTGTTCCAGGGACGCTTTCGCGGCTTCCTCGGAAGTGATCTCGCCTGCTTTTATCTTTTTTGCCAGCTCTGTGGCGGAAAGTTCCAGTATCTTCATATCCGTCTCCTCCTAACCGATCGTCTTCGGAACAAGGAACTGTCCGTCCTTTTCCTTCGGTGCATTTTTCATCAGCTCTTCCCTCGGGGTGCTCTCCAGGACAACGTCCTCACGGAACACATTTTTGATTGGGAAGATATGGGTCAGCGGCTCCACATCGGAGGTATCCAGCTTATTTAACATATCCACATAGTCCAGCATCTGCTGAAGATCGTTTCTTGATTTCTCTTTTTCTTCATCCGTCAGATGAAGTTTTGCCAGGATCTCGATCTCATCCATGGTCTTATCGTTGATCATCTCTGCCATAATTATCCGTCCTTCCTGAATGGTCTGCGTTTTTTCCATCACGGTTTTAATCTTGTCATATCTCTCGGGAACAGGCACGCCTCACGGACGTTGTCCTCGCCGATCATCTTCATGGCCAGACGCTCAAGTCCAATCCCGAGACCGCCGTGCGGCGGCATTCCGTATTTGAAGCAGTCGAGGTAATCTTCCATTCCCTCTGTATCCATGCCTTTCTCCTCGATCTTCTTTAAAAGTGTCTCATAATCGTGGATCCTCTGGCCGCCCGTCGTGATCTCAAGGCCACGGAATAAGAGGTCAAAGCTCAGGGTAAATTCTTTGTTTTCCGGATCATCCATCGCGTAGAACGGACGTTTCTTTGACGGATAATGGGTAACGAACACGAAATCTGCACCGTACTCCTCTTTGAAGTACTCACCGATCAGTGCCTCTTCCTCCGGCTCCAGATCGTGCGGGCTTCTGATCTGTCTGTCATACTTCTCAGCGATCAGGCGCTTCGCCTCATCAAAGCGGACATACGGGATCTTTTCCACGTTCGGAAGTTCGATCTTTAAAAGTGCAATCTCTTTCGCGTAATCTTTCTTCAGAAGTTCTACCACATACTGGAGCATCGCTGTCTCCATTCTGCAGATGTCCATGAAGCTGTCGATAAATCCCATCTCAAAGTCAAGACTCGTGTACTCGTTTAAATGTCTCTTTGTGTTGTGCTTCTCCGCACGGAACACCGGACCAGTTTCAAAGACTCTGTCGAAAACGCCGACCATCATCTGTTTGTAGAACTGCGGGCTCTGTGCCAGAACTGCCGGTCTGTGGAAATACTGGAGCTTAAAGAGGTTTGCGCCGCCCTCTGCGGATTTTGCACCGATCTTCGGGGTATGGATCTCGGTGAATCCCTGGCTTGTCATAAATTCACGGAAGCCGCGGCAGATGCCTTCCTGGATCCTGAATTTTGCACGCTCACGGACATTTCTGAGGGCAATGGCACGGCGGTTTAAGTTCGCTTCCAGCGATGTCGGAAGTTTCCATTTGTCGATCGCGATCGGCATCGGCTCTTCCGGTTTTGAGAGGATTTCTGCGTCCGCAAGGTGGATCTCGATCCCGTGCGGTGCACGCTCTTCCCTGAATACGGTTCCTGTCACGCGAACCGCCTGTCCTTCACGGATCTCTTTGAGCGTCTCACTTCCGATCCCGTCCTGGACTACGGTCTGTAAAAGACCTTCCCGGCTTCTTAAGATCACGAAGGAGATCTCTCCCATATCGCGGATGCTGTGTACCATTCCTTCTGCGGTAACTTCGGTACCAACGGACTCTTCTCTTTCCAGTTCTTCAAGAGTTTTTACTTTGCTGTCTTTTAATCCTGTTACAAACTCCATAATCGGTTCCTCCTCGTTTTGTGGGGTAATTGAGGCTTTCAGAGTAAGCAAAAATCCCGCCCCGGAGAATTTTGCTCTTATCATTCTCCGGGACGGGATCTTTTTATTTCCCGCGGTACCACCCGCATTGCATTTTCATGCCACTCATGAGTCGCCGCTTTCGCTGTCGGACCATCATCCTAACGACTCGGCCGCGTAACGTGCGGCTTGCGTGCTGTCCTACCATCGGTTCCGATATCGAGCAGCCGGCTCCAGAGCGTTCCCACCTTTCTCATTTCTTCCACGCTCTCAGCTGTCACGTGGTTCTCTGTAAAGTCTTTCGAAAGGGAGTTTCCTTCAACGCCTTTGTTTGTTTTCTTTTTGATGTTTTATGTTTTATCAGAGATTTTTGATTCTGTCAAGTGCTTTTAACGAATTTTCGTAAGTTCCGAATGCAGTAATCCGGAAATAGCCCTCACCGGACGGACCAAAGCCTGCACCAGGAGTACCTACGATTCCGGCGTTGTTTAACAGGAAATCAAAGAAATCCCAGGATTTCATGTCGTTCGGGGTCTTTAACCAGATATATGGGGAGTTTACGCCGCCGTATACGGTATATCCGGCATCCTTTAAGCCGTCATAGATCGTCTTTGCGTTCTTCATGTAGCGTGCGATCTGCTCAGTAGCCTGTACTTTTCCCTCCGGAGAGTACACGGCCTCGCCGGCACGCTGGATGATATACGGAGTTCCGTTGTACTTGGAACCCTGACGGCGCATCCACATCGCATTTAAGCTCACATCGCCGCACTTTAAGTCCTTCGGGATCACGGCAAAACCAAGACGCATACCGGTAAATCCGGCTTTCTTGGAGAAGCTGCGGAGCTCGATGGCACATGTCTTTGCGCCCTCACACTCATAGATGGAGTGCGGAATGCCAGCCTCAGTGATATATGCCTCGTAAGCAGCGTCATAGATGATCACAGCGCCGTTCTTGTTTGCAAAGTCTACCCATGCCTGGAGATCTGCCTTCTTGATCGCCTCACCGGTCGGGTTGTTCGGGAAGCAGAGATAGATCAGGTCCACGTGCTCCTTCGGGAATTCCGGAAGGAAACCGTTGTCTGCAGTACACGGCATGTAAACGATCTTGTCAAAACGTCCGGTCTCGCTGTTGTAGAGACCGCTGCGACCTGCCATAACGTTGGAATCCACGTATACCGGGTATACCGGGTCGCATACTGCGACTACGCTGTCTAAGGAGAATAATTCCTGGATATTTCCGCAGTCACACTTTGCACCGTCGGATACAAAAATCTCATCTGCGGAGATGTCGCAGCCTCTCTCCTGGAAATCCTCTTTTGCAATGATATTTCTTAAAAAGTCATAGCCCTGCTCCGGAGCATAGCCGCGGAAGGTCTCCGCATGACCCATCTCATCGACAGCTTTGTGCATTGCCTCGATGATCGCCGGAGCGATCGGCTGAGTCACATCACCGATACCAAGGCGGATGATCTCCTTTTCCGGATGCTCTGCCTGGAATGTGGATACTCTCTTCGCGATATTTGCGAACAGATAGCTGCCCGGCAGTTTGGCAAAATTTTCATTGACTTTAAACATGGTCTCAATCCTCTCTTTCTGTCTGTAAATGCATTTAGGATATTTTTCATGAATAAATATACCACACAAATGCAGGAACTGCGATAATAATTTGGCTAACGCATTAACTTTTTTTAATGATAAACAGTTAAAGTCAAACCATTAATCTTCCTGGATCAGCATTGTGACCATATGGGCGCTCTCCGCCATGGTCCGTCCTGTATCCATGCTGGTCTTCTGAAGATACCGGTGTGCCTCCGGCTCAGAAAGATGGTTCCGCTTCATGAGAAGCTTTTTCGCACGTCTCAAAACCCCCTGCTCCTCAGCACTCTCAACAAAACCTGCAAAGAGCGGATGTGCATGGTTCGGTCTTGACTTGAATTCCGGATGTGCCTGGATCCCCACATAGAACGGGTGATCCGGGAGCTCGATCATCTCAACGATATGTCCGTCCGGGGACTGTCCGGAGATCATCATGCCGTGAGATGTAAAGTCATCACGGTAGTCATTGTTGATCTCAAAACGATGTCTGTGGCGCTCGTTGATCATATCTGTTCCGTAGAGGGAATATGCTTTCGACTTTTTATCAAGGACACACGGATAGGAGCCGAGACGAAGCGTTCCGCCAAGGTTCTCCACGCCGTTCTGATCCGGCATCAGATCGACAACCGGATGAGTTGTCTCCGGATCCAGCTCGGAACTGTTTGCATCCGCATAGCCGAGAACATTTCTCGCAAATGCCACCATGGCCATCTGCATGCCGAGGCAGATCCCGAGGAACGGGATCTTGTTCTCTCTCGCATAGTTTGCAGCCAGGATCATGCCTTCGGTTCCTCTGGAGCCAAAACCGCCCGGAATGATGATGCCGTCAACACCGGCGAATGTATCGTCGAGAGCTTCCGGTTTTAAGAACTCGGAATCGACCCATTTGATCGTCACTTTTGTGCGGTTTGCGATCCCGCCGTGCTTTAACGCCTCCATGACACTCAAGTACGCGTCATGCAGTTGGATGTATTTTCCTACCAGTGCGATCGTGACCTCGCTTGTCGGATTCTTTAATGCATCGACCATCTGTTTCCAGTCACCAAGCTGCGGTTCCGGACACGGAAGATTGAGGCATTCGCAAACCACATGAGCCAGGCGCTCTTTTTCCATGGCAAGCGGCGCTTCATATAAATATTCTACATCCAGGTTCTGGAGAACATGGTCTTCCGGAACGTTGCAGAATAAAGCGATCTTGCTCTCGATACCGTCCTCGAGCGGAACCTCTGTACGGCATACGATCACATCCGGGGAAATTCCCATTCCCTGAAGTGCCTTGACGCTCTGCTGGGTCGGTTTCGTCTTTAATTCTCCTGACGCCTTTAAATACGGAACGAGTGTTACATGGATCAGAACGGAATTCTGATATCCGATCTCGTGGCGGAACTGGCGGATCGCCTCCAGGAACGGCTGGCTCTCGATATCGCCGACGGTGCCGCCGACCTCGATGATCGCGATGCGGTCCTCGTCCGGGGATTTCGCGCGGTAAAATCTCGCCTTGATCTCATTTGTGATGTGGGGGATCACCTGTACGGTACCTCCGCCGAAGTCTCCGTGGCGTTCTTTCTGAAGAACCGTCCAGTAGATCTTACCAGTGGTCACGTTGGAATTTTTGTCAAGGCTCTCATCGATAAAGCGCTCATAATGTCCAAGGTCCAGGTCGGTCTCTGTTCCATCGTCGGTGACGAACACCTCTCCATGCTGGATCGGATTCATGGTACCCGGATCAATATTAATATAAGGATCGAACTTCTGCATCGTGACCTGGTACCCTCTTGCCTTCAAGAGACGTCCAAGGGATGCGGCTGTAATACCTTTGCCGAGTCCGGAGACAACGCCTCCCGTGACGAATACGTATTTAACTGCCATACCTTACCTCCAAATGTATATTGTGAATGTGGGGAACTTGTAACTGTTCAGTATTTTTCACAGTTACGGGAACTTTTCCTATGATGTGCGAAAACTGTCTGCTTCATGCTCATGCAACATTGCATGAAAAAAAGGTGACAGAAATACTAAGACTCTGACACCTTTGTCTAATCAATCACATCATATGAAACTCATTTTTACGCAGGGATAATTGCTCATAGGTTTTGTTGCTGCGTTAAAAAAATATGGAACTACTATATTCCATTTTTTCGAATTTGTAAAGTAGTTTTTTTACAGTTTTCAAAAGTTTTTTATCCGGAATCACAGGACCACTTTCTTCTTTATCCGGGTCTTGCGGCGTCATCAGGTATCCCGCCAGACTGGTGAAGCAGAAAAACTTAATAATAGGAACGCTGTCTGTGATCGGAAAAATTTTTAAAAAAATGTGTTGACAAATCCCGGAAAATGAGTATATTATACCACCATAAGAGCAAGGGCGCTTGGGTGCATGATACATACACCCCGGCGCCCTTCTCGCATTTCACGGATCTTCCCCACAAACCCCCATTTGGGATCCGCGAAATGATGACTGTCTGTTCCATACCCCGGAGTAGACAGCAAACTTTGTATAATTTCCCGCAGACAGGGAGCAAGGAGGTTCCCTAGCGGAGTTGAAAGGAGAAATATCTATGAGCAAAAGTATTCCTGAACTGTATGGCAGTCTTGTATTCAACGACTCCGAAATGAAAGCACGTCTCCCGAAGGATGTCTACAAAGCCCTTACAAAAACGATCAACAGCGGTTCCCATCTGGAGCTGGATATCGCGAACTCTGTTGCAGTCGCAATGAAAGAATGGGCGCTCGAACACGGTGCTACCCACTTCACTCACTGGTTCCAGCCGATGACAGGCATCACAGCTGAAAAGCATGACAGTTTCCTCTCTCCGACCGGTGTCGGCGAAGCGATCATGGAATTTTCCGGAAAAGAACTTGTAAAAGGTGAGCCGGACGCCTCCAGCTTCCCGTCAGGCGGCTTACGCGCCACCTTCGAAGCTCGCGGATATACCGCATGGGATCCTACCTCTTTCGCATTCATCAAGGGACATACACTCTGTATCCCAACTGCCTTTTGTTCTTACAGCGGCGAGGCACTCGATAAAAAGACTCCGCTGCTCCGTTCCATGGAAGCCGTCAGCAAAGAAGCTACCCACTTACTTCACATTTTAGGAAAAACAGACGTCAGACGCGTCAACACCACCGTTGGTGCAGAACAGGAATATTTCCTGGTCGATAAAGACTGCTACCGTCTGAGAAAAGATCTGATCTTCTGCAGACGTACCTTATTTGGTGCTCCGGCTCCGAAGGGACAGGAAATGGATGACCATTACTTCGGTTCCATCAAACCGAGAGTCGAAGCTTTTATGGAGGACCTGAACGAAGAGCTCTGGAAACTCGGCATCCCGGCAAAGACAGAACACAACGAGGTTGCTCCTGCACAGCATGAGCTTGCTCCTGTCTTTGAGACCGTCAATGTTGCCGTTGACCACAACCAGCTCGTTATGGAGATGATGAAGAAGGTCGCTGACCGCCATGGTCTTGCGTGCCTGCTCCATGAAAAACCGTTCGAGGGCATCAACGGAAGCGGTAAGCACAACAACTGGGCACTCTCCACAGATTCCGGCGAGAACCTGTTAAATCCGGGAAAGACACCGGCTGAGAACACACAGTTCTTACTGTTCTTAGCAGCTGTTGTTGAGGCTGTTGATGATTACGCCGATCTGTTAAGGATCTCCGTTGCCACAGCCGGAAACGACCATCGTCTCGGCGCAAACGAGGCACCGCCAGCTGTTGTATCCATGTTCTTGGGAGAAGAACTTGAGGCTGTTGTCGATTCCATTAAATCTGATACATATTTTGAAGGAAAGGGCGCTGTTCAGATGTCCATCGGACCGAAGGTGCTCCCGCACTTCACAAAAGACAACACGGACCGTAACCGTACCTCACCGTTCGCCTTCACAGGAAATAAGTTTGAGTTCCGTATGCCGGGCTCTTCCCTCTCCCTGTCCGGTCCGAACGTGATCTTAAATACAGCCGTTGCCGAGTCCCTCGCCGGATTCTGCAAAGTCCTGGACGGACTTACCGGGGAGAACCTCGATTCCGCAATTCATGAGCTCTTAAAAGATACCTTTAAGAAGCATGAGCGGATCATCTTCAACGGAAACGGCTACACAGACGAATGGCTTGCAGAAGCCGAGAAGCGCGGTCTTCCGAACTTCAAGTCCACACCGGAGGCTCTTCCGCATTTCATCGACGAGAAGAACATTGAGCTCTTCACAAAACATGAAGTCTTCACAAAAGAGGAGCTCTTCTCCCGTTACGAGATCCTTCTTGAGGATTATGCGAAGACTCTCCACATCGAGGCAAAGACTATGGAGGAGATGGTTCAGAAAGACTTCCTTCCGTCCCTGTTCTCCTATGTGAATGACCTTGCATGCACAGGAAGCTCTAAAAAAGAGCTCGTTCCCGGCATTACAACAAAGGCCGAAGAAAAGCTGATCACAAAGCTCTCCGGGCTCGCAGATGTGATCTCTGATGAGCTCGATACCTTAAAGGATATGATCGGTACAGCCGAAGGTATGGATGACTACTTAAAGGCCGGCACCTACTACCACGATACGATTCTTACCGAAATGGAAAAGATCCGTCTGGCTGTCAACGATGCGGAAGTCCTGATCCCGGAGGATTATCTCCCGTATCCGACATACGATGCATTGCTCTTCTACATTTAATTGTTTTGCTCATAGGGAAGACCGCCGGTTACCAGAGAAATCTGAACCGGCGGTCTTTTCGTATCACATTTTAAAAAAATTTCCAGCGTCACTTTCTTATCCGTTCTGACACCTCTTTATGAAAGTTTAACTTTCTTGAACTCTTCCATGAAATCAACAATATAGTTTGCTGTGGTCTCGAGCATTTCCCTGCCCCACTCTTCTGTAGCGGTACTTGGATGATCTGGTCCAATCCAGCCGCTGTCGGTAACATGCGGAGTTTTGCGAAGAATCTCAACGGTAACTCCCTTATACTCAACAGAACGGAAACCGGTTGTCTTCAGATTCTCAGACAGATGCTTAAACTGGAGTTCACCACCTATCTCACTCTTATCAACTAAAGACGGATCAATTCCAAGAATCGCAGCCGTTTCCTCACCACCGCCGTGGCCGCCTTTCCACGCCGGGTTCATATCCCATGCCATCAGCCACCAGTTAAGCATAGCAACCAGACAGCCCTTATCCTCGAATTCCATGCCAAGGCGCTGAATCATCTTGATGTTTCCGCCGTGTCCGTTCAGGAAAACGAATTTTCTTGCGCCGTGACGATACAGACTCAGGAAAACCTGACGGCAAAACTGATAGAGTACCTCGTCGTCAATATCAATTGTACCAGGATACGGAGCAAAATTGGGGCAGGAACCATATGGAATGGTGGGAGCAATCAAAACATCACTCTTCTTCTCAATTTTGCTCCGGAATCAGTGTATCGGTTCCAAGCGGCATGTGACGGCCGTGACACTCAATACTGCCGATAGAAACAAGTACCATATCATTTTTTTCAAAATATTCCTGAGCTTTCGGCCAAGTCAAATTTTCGAGTCTCATAGTCTCTTTCCTTTCATATATATGATTTTATAATTTATATTAACTGTTAATAATCTACTGTTCCTCTTTAGTATTCGCTTTATTATCTGACACTTTTGGGATTTCCGAGCATTTCTTTATAAAACAAGTATAGTCTATGCTAATAGGATTGTCAATATTTTCAATCGACAACAATGGTTTAGCAGAATATGAATCATAAATTTAGGATGTCGATTTGTGGTTTTTACGCCATCGACATCCTTGACATCAATACGCATTTGCGTTTCAAAAGCAAGAAGCCAGACACCGCAGTATCTGACTTCTTGTTGTAGACGAAAAAATCCCCCGGGGAAAGCCGCCGGAGGATCTCATAATTCTTAATTAGTCTTCAACTTTAACGATTTCACGCTTGTTGTAGCTGCCGCATGCCTTGCATACTCTATGAGGCATCATTAAAGCACCGCACTTGCTGCACTTTACTAAGTTCATAGCGGACATTTTCCAGTTCGCTCTGCGGCTGTCTCTTCTCGCTTTGGAAGATTTATTCTTAGGACAGATAGACATGGTTACACCTCCTTAAACTGTTTGAAAATATCCTGGATGGCTGCCATCCGCGGGTCAGGAACCCATGTATCACAGCCGCAATCTCCTTTGTTGAGATTTGCTCCACATTTGCTGCAGATCCCTTTGCAATCATCCTTGCAGAGGATCTTCATAGGCAGGTACAACGATAATTCGTTGCAAACCAGCATATCGGCATCCAGATTATAACCAGATAAATAAGATTGTTCATCCAAGTCCTTCACTCTGTCCTCATCGGAAGCATTCATATCGATCTCCTGAGCGAACTCGATGTCTGTGGTATAATTCACCGGTTCCAGGCATCTTGAACACGGGATCGCAAGTGTCACGGAAGTATTTCCCGTAAGACTTAAATGTCTGTTTCCAAGGTTTTTTACAGTGATCTTTACCGGGTTTGCAGAGACCACCGGATACTCAACACGGGTTCCCTTATAAGCTTTCGCCTCAAACGGTACTTCCCACGTTTTCTCTTTGCCTTCCAGAGTAAAAACTTCAGATAAATTAATCAGCATATTACGTTTCTCCTAATACGCACTAAGATATTATATATTAACAGGAACAATTTGTCAACAATTTTTCTAATAAAATATTAAATTTTAAATGCTCTGTTTTTCATGCATTTCCCCATTCAAACCATGTTCTTGTGACAAATTCTTAACCGCGCCAGAGCGCGCATTAAGAGCATCAGAAATAATTTTTTTCGTGCACCCTCAGCGTATGCCATGAGGACTTGAAAGCCGTCCTGAGGCTGTTAAAACCTCCAGACAGCATAGAAGCCAACCCGCTCATCTCCTGCTCGCGCAGGGCTTTGAACGGGTCAGCATCATTGCTAATCGATCCATTGTGCAGTTTCCCGCACGGATAAACTGTTAAAACTTATTTTACAAGAGCTAAAGTCTCTCTTGCGATCGCAAGCTCCTCGTTTGTCGGGATAACCATAACTTTAACTTTGGAATCCGGTGTGGAGATCACGATGTCTTTGCCTCTTACGCTGTTAGCCTCGTCGTCGATCTTGATTCCGAGGTAGGATAAATGCTCGCAAACAGCTTTTCTCATGGACTTGCCGTTCTCGCCAAGACCTGCTGTGAATGCGATCACATCTACGCCGTCCATCGCTGCTGTGTAAGCACCGATGTACTTAACAACGCGGTAGTTGTAAGCTGCAAGAGCTTTTGCTGCGCGCTCGTTGCCAGCCTCAGCTGCTTCCTCGATGTCACGGAAGTCGCTGGATACGCCGGAAAGGCCAAGAACACCAGACTTCTTGTTCAGAACGTTCATAACGCCTGCGATGTCAAGGTTCTCTTTCTTAGCGATGAATTCCATGATAGCCGGATCCATATCACCGGAACGTGTTCCCATGATAAGACCCTCAAGCGGTGTAAGACCCATGCTTGTATCTACGGATTTGCCGTTCTTTACAGCAGAAAGGCTTGCGCCGTTTCCAAGATGGCAAACGATGATCTTTAAATCCTCGTACGGTTTTCCAGCAACCTCAGCAGCTCTCTTGGATACGAAGCTGTGGGAAGTTCCGTGGAAGCCATATCTTCTTACTTTGTACTTCTCGTAGTACTCGTACGGAAGGCCGTAAAGGTAAGCCTCCTCCGGCATTGTCTGATGGAATGCAGTATCGAATACAGCTACCATCGGTACGTTCGGCATAAGCTCCTGGCAAGCGCGGATACCGATCAGGTTTGCCGGGTTGTGAAGCGGTGCAAGATCGTTGCACTCTTCGATTGCTTTCATAGCCTCATCTGTGATCACTGTGGAAGAAGTAAACTTCTCACCGCCGTGTACGACACGGTGACCAACAGCGCCAACCTCTGCAAGGCTTGCGATAACGCCGCTCTTCTTGTTTGTGAGAGCGTCTAATACCATCTGGATCGCCTGTGTGTGTGTCGGCATCGGGGAAACGGTAACTTCCTTCTCTCCGCCTGCCGGCTGGTATGTGATCTGGCTTCCTTCGATACCAATTCTCTCGCAGAGACCTTTTGCAAGAACTGCCTCTGTATCAGAGTTGATTAACTGGTACTTTAAGGAAGAGCTTCCGCAGTTGATAACTAAAATATTCATGACAGATAAAACTCCTTGTGATTATAAAATAGAATCTGTGTCTTCCGGTCTCCGGAACGAAGACTGGATATTACAGTTGTTGCCAAAAAGGGAACGCCGTTTCCTCTTGATCGATTTTGCGTCGTTCCCCATTGTTGTTAAGTAATTATAGATTAAGCCATCTGAGCCTGTACAGCTGTAAGAGCTACTACACCAACGATATCCTCAGCAGAGCATCCACGGGAAAGGTCGTTGACCGGTCTTGCGATACCCTGGAGCATCGGGCCGTAAGCTTCTGCTTTAGCAAGTCTCTGAACCAGCTTGTAACCGATGTTGCCGCAGTCAAGGTTCGGGAAGATAAGAACGTTAGCATGACCTGCAACTTCGCTTCCTTTTGCTTTTGCTTTTGCTACGGACGGAACAATCGCTGCATCGAGCTGTAACTCGCCGTCAAGGTCAAGCTGCGGGTACTTCTCGTTTGCGATCTTTGTAGCCTCTACAACCTTGTCTACAAGAGCGTGCTTTGCGCTGCCCTTTGTGGAGTGAGAAAGCATAGCTACGATCGGCTTCTCACCAACAAGTGCGCGGAAGCTCTTAGCGGAGCTGTCAGCGATTGCAGCGAGCTCTGCAGATGTCGGATCCTGGTTTAAACCACAGTCAGCGAATAAGAATGTGCCGTTTGCACCGTACTCGCAGTTCGGAACGTCCATGATGAAGAAACCGGATACAAGCTCTGTTCCCGGAGCTGTCTTTAAGATCTGAAGAGCCGGTCTTAATGTATCAGCTGTTGCGTGGCAAGCACCTGCAACAAGTCCGTCAGCGTCTTTTTCTTTTACCATCATAACGCCGTATGTGATGTAATCTGTCTTTAAGATCTCCTGTGCTTTCTCGAGAGTCATACCCTTTTTCTCTCTTAATTTGAACAGGGTCTCTGCGTAGTGGTCAAACTTCGGATCAGTATCCGGATCTACGACCTTAAGGCCAGTAAGGTCAACTTCCAGCCAGTGAGCACCATCCATGATCTTTTCCTCTTTTCCGATCATGATCAGGTCAGCGGTCTTCTCCTTTAATACCTGTGCTGCAGCAATAAGAGTTCTCTTATCGTTGCTCTCCGGCAGAATGATTGTCATTACATCCTGTTTTGCCTTTTCTTTCATAAGATCAATAAATGCCATGATGATTGACTCCTTCCTCAATATGGGTTTTCATACGTATTTTTATTATATCGCAGCTAAATACTGGATACAAGACTATATTCTCCAATTTTTTGCACTTTTTTCAATACCTCTCGTTAAATTTAAAACAATGCGGTAAAAAACGGGTACAGCGGAAGTTTGACCGGAAGCAGCTGCCTGCCTATCGGGAAATTTTATCGAACGTTCCGGTAACAAGTGAAAACACGCTTCGCGAGTTTCCCCTTGTTATCGCGACAGTCGCCAAGGTCTCGCGCAAGCACGGACTTTGGCTCGTTGTTCGCGTAAACAAACAGCTCCGGTCGACCAGGAATACTGATTGCCGGAGCTGTTTGTATCTTTTCTCTGCAGGACCGCAGTCATATTTATTGTTCGCATTGCTGCAGCAGTCTCTGTCAGTATCATTTTTCGGTCAGATCTTCTCATACCGCTCAACATCTACAACAAAGATCGTCGCACCGCCGACATCGACCGACATCGGCATTGTTGCGCAGTGGACCATGGAGGAACCGGATACATACGGCATATTGATCGTGATCTTCTGGTGATGGCCGCACTCCTTTTTAATAATATCGATCGCTTCATCAACCCGCGCTTCTTCCGTCACGATCATCAGGGTCGTATTCCCTTTTTTCAGGAATCCGCCGGTCGTGGAAAGACGGGTCACGCTGAATTTGTGTTTTGTGAGTGATGTCGTCACATCGTCCTCGTTGTCATACCGGATAATTGCGTAGATCAGTTTCATATAGCATCCATCCTTTCTGCGTCTTATTTCGAAGATTGCGGTATGCGCCGCAAAGATATAACTGTAACACTAAGGCAGCCGCTCTTAATTCTTTCTGATATTTTTGAATATTCTTATCATCCTGGAACAATCAGTCTTTCACACGCTGCTTAGATGCAGTATATCACATTTTTTCTTTGAGAACAATAAATATTGCATTAAGATTTTGTTTCGACTATGATATTAGATAACGAATGCAGGCAAATGATCTGCACAAGTTGAGGAGATCTACTATGAAAACAGCTGCCATCATTGCAGAATACAATCCATTCCACAATGGCCATAAATATCAGATTGAAGAGACAAGACGCCGGACCGGAGCCGATTTCATCGCGGTCGTCATGAGCGGTGACTTCGTACAGCGCGGGGCCCCGGCAATCTACAGCAAGTTTCTCCGGACTCGCTCCGCGCTTCTCTCCGGCGCTGACCTCGTTGTCGAAATGCCCGTTTTTGGAAGTCTGAGCGCTGCCCAGGATTTCGCACGCTGCGGAATCTCTTTGTTTCATCATATGGGGATCATCGATGTGCTCTCCTTCGGCAGTGAAGCAGGGGAAATCAAAAAATTGCAGGAACTGGCAGACCAGGCCGGCACAGAGACGGAAGAACAGTCGGATCTGATCCGTAAAAGTCTCCGAAGCGGCCTTACCTACCCACAGGCACTGGCTCTTGCCAGAAAAGATTCTGTTCCTGTATCGCCCAACGATATCCTTGCGGTTGAGTACCTGAAGGCATTAAAGGAATTTTCTTCCGCGGTCGAACCCTGGACCCTGAAACGCTCCGATCCCGGGTATCACTCCGAAGGGCGGGACGGCTCTTTCGCTTCTGCAACAGCGATCCGAAGGGCGATCTCTGCGCAGGATCCGGATTTTCTCTCAGCTGTTCTCCCGGATTCCCACTTTGAAAGTCTGCAGGCCGAATCCGAGGTTCCATTATTTCCGGATGATTTTTCTCTCCTGATAGAACAGAAGATCCTGACTTCCGCTCTGGAAAAAATTCAGAGCATTTCCGGTATGCCGGAGGACCTCGCCGCAAAGCTCTATAAAAACCGTCTGGAATTTCTCCGGACCGATGCACTGACCGCAGCCAGAAAAGACCGGCAGTATACTTACGCGAAGGTCAGCCGCGCTCTTATGAATCTCATGCTGGATATCACAGACAAGGACCAACGGGGATTTGCTGCCTGCGATTACGCTCCATGGGTCCGGATCCTGGGATTCCGAAAAACATCCGCAGCACTTTTATCGGAATTGAAAAAGCATTGCGATATCCCTGTCATCGTCAAGACCGCTGATGCCAACGAGATTCTCTCCCCGGAAGTCTATCCGCTTTTTGAGAAAAATCTGACCGCATCTGAGATCTGCCGGATGGTGCGGGAGCTGAAATCAGGAAAGGTACAAAAAAACGAATTTACCCGTTCGCCGATCATGATCCCGTGAACTATATCGGCAATTGAATTACCGCGCATCTGCATTTTAGATCACCGTATCTACGATGTAGATGCTTCTTTTTTCCGGTTCCTTTTCTCCGCATATTTGGCTGACACTTCTTCCGACTGCGACGGACATTGGCTGGAATAGCTCTCTTCCTGCCGGATCTGCTGTCACGCACGTTTTCAGATCACGCCGTCCGATATTCTGACAGTGCTTCCCACGCCTTCCCGACCGCGTTTTTTTGTTATCACGATCTTTTTTTCAATCCTGTCTTTCAGCTCCGCAACATGAGAAATGATACCGACAAGTTTTTTTCCGTCCGCAAGATTTCCCAGTGCCTTTACCGCCTGGTCCAGCGCATCCTCATCAAGAGAACCGAATCCTTCGTCCACAAACATGGCATCCAGCTGGATCCCGCCTGCCATAGACTGGATCTCATCCGAAAGTCCCAGCGCCAGGGAAAGCGAGGCCTGGAACGTTTCGCCGCCGGAGAGCGTCTTTACACTCCGCTCACTTCCATTATAGTGATCGATCACATTCAGTTCCAGTCCGCTCTTGTCCTTTTTGTTCCCCGATGTCTCACTTCTTTTCAGTTCATACTGACCGCTGCTCATCGTCATCAGCCGGATATTCGCCCGCCTCAGAATCCGGTCAAAATACGCCATCTGGACATAGGTCTCAAGTTCGATCTTCCGCTTTCCATTCAGTGTCCCGGCTGCCGTGTCCGCAAGTGAGTGGACCCAGATATATTCCTGTTCTGTCTGTTCCATGAGATTCTGCCAGGTGCAGACCTTCTCGTAGATCTTCCGGTTGTTCTGTAAAGCCGAATGGAGCTGTTCCCGCTGTTTTAATGTTCCTGTTTTTTTCGTCTCCAGGCGTTCCAGCATCTCTGAGAGTTCCGTTTCCTTCAGCTCTTCTCTTTTTCCGATCTGTTTTTCCAGTGTTTCCACCGCAGAATCCAAGCTCGCCATATCTCTCTGGTATTTTTCCATTTTAGCCTTCGCGCTGCTTTCTTCCAGCTCCAGCTCCCTTTTCTGCGTTTTCATCATTTTCAGGTTTTCTTCGATCTCTGCCGCATTTTGCCCTTCCAGCCTTTCCTGAAGCTCTTTCACCTGCACCTTCAGCATTGACAGGGATGTCAACAGGTTCTGCTCCGACAAGGCAAGCGCCGTATTTCTTTCTTTCGCCGTCTCCAGAGCCTTTTCCAGCTTCTTTATTGAATCTTCCAGCGTTTTTAGCTGTTTCAGCTGTTCTGCATTCGATCTGATATGGATTTCCAGTTCACGAAGTTCTTCCTCTATCTTTGTTATCGCCAGCCTTGCTGCCGTCATACACTCCGCAGGATCCGATATCTCTGATATCCTGTTATCCAGGTCTGCTTTCAAAACGGCAGGAAGCTCCACTATCCTCTTTATCTCGAGATCCAGATTTTCTTTTAAGTTTCCGGCTCTCTCGCTCAGCCTCTCAGACTTCACTCCTGCCCGTTCAGCTTCCTTCTTTCTTAGTTTCAGTTCTTCCTGATCCGGGATCTCTTCTGCAAGCTCAGCAGGAGCCGGGTGATGACAGGAACCGCATACCGGACAGGGGATTCCTTCCTCCAGATCCTGTGCAAGAATGCCGGCCTGGGCATTCAGAAACAGTGTTTCCAGGTGTCCATACCGTATGCGGCTCTCATCACGCAGGGAAATCGAGATTGCGTACTCTTTCTGCACATCTTTCAATTCCCTGTAAGTCGACTCAAGCCGCTCCAGGTGTTCTTCCAGTTCCTTTTTCTGTCGCAAAAGTGCTTCTTTCGCATTTGACAGCTGCTCTTTCTCCACCGGTGCTCTGGAAATCTTCTCTCTGTCCCCAGACCGGTTCTCCAGTTCTGTTTGCAGAAGATCCGTCTGTTCCTGCATCGACTTTCTATCTGTCTGAACGCTCAAAAGTGTCTGTTCTTTCCCCGCCGCTTCTCCTCTTTTCTGATCCAGTTCCAGAAATCTCTGACTATCCAGTTCCAGTTTCTGAACTTTCTTTGCCAGTTCTTCGCGAAGCTCCGACTTTTTCTCCACTTTTTTCCATTCTGCAAGGACCGCTTCATACTCCGGATTCAGTCGTTCCCGTTCCTGTTTTTTATTCTCCAGTTCTGCCTCGATCCGTCTGATCTGGGCCGCCTTTCCCTTTTTTTCATTTACCGCGCGGATCTGCTTTTCCAGGCTCTGCACAGATCCATCCAGCGTTTCCAGATGTACCTTTTCTTTTTCTGTCTCACTGCGCAGCAGCTCGATCCCCCGCATTGTTTTTCCTTCAAAGTGTACCTTTTTTAAGGAATTAAATTCCTGTTCCGCCGCCGGATCTTCCTCAAAGCAGGCATCCTCCAGGTACTGGGTAATGCTCCGGCGCAGATCATCATAATCTTTTCGTCTGCGCTTTTCCTCGTCCCGCAGACGCCACTGGATCTCCTGAAAGATCTCCGTGTGAAAGATCTGACGGAAGATTTCTCCGCGTTCCGCAGTCCCTGCGATCAGAAGTTTCTGGAAATCCCCCTGGGCGATCATCGCAATCTGAGTAAACTGTTTATAATCGAGACCCATCAGCTCCGTCACAGCCTTTGTGACCGCGCCCATCTTTGCCACTGGCTGACGTCCGTCGGGATAGATCAGTTCCGCATCCGCTTTTTTCGTTGTAAATCCGGTTCCTCGCTTTTTCGGGCATTCATATTCCGGATTTCTTCTGACGATATATTCTTTTCCCTGATAGGCGAAAGTCAGCTCCACAAACGTCTCCGTCTCTGCTTTCGCATATTTGCTCCGGAACATTCCGGCTTCCCGCACAGTTCCGCTTGCCTCACCGTACAGGGCAAATGTGATCGCATCAAAGATCGTCGTCTTACCGGCGCCGGTATCTCCCGTGATCAGGTAAAGACCGTGTTCTCCAAGTTGTTCAAAATCGATCGTGTTCTCCCCCGCGTATGGGCCGAAGGCACTGATCACCAGTTTTTCAGGTTTCATTCTTTTATCTCCCGGATCAATTGTTCTGCAAAATCCTTCTGTTGTTTCGTCATAGGCTGATTATTCTGAAGTTCATAGAACTCATAAAACAGTTCGATCTCTGTCTTTTTTTCTACGGCCTGCGCTGCATCGACCTCCTGAGTGGTTTTTGTCCTCTGATTGTCATACAAAAGCTGCATGATATTCGGGTAGATCACACGCAGTTTCTGAAGACCGTCCGGCACATCATCCTCGTCCGTCAAGGTCACCTGGATATAATCTTCACGGTTCATATCTCTGTAAAAAGAACGGTCGGTAAGTTCCAGATAAGTGCCCCGGAGCTTCCTCATATCCCGGAGAGGTTTTAACGGCAGCAGGCTGGTCCTTACTGTTCCTTTTTTCTCCAACTCCACGACTGTAATTGATTTCTCCTGGTCCACCTCCGAAAATGAATATTTTAAGGGAGTCCCGCAATAGCGAACCCGGTCAATTCCTACGTTTTGGGGACTGTGGATATGTCCAAGTGCTGTATAATCAAACGGTGTAAAGACCGCTGCGTCAATGTTGTCGAGACCACCGACCTGAACATCCTCCGACTCGCACCTGGAAGCTCCCGTGACAAACTGGTGTGCGACAAGGATGTTTCTATCCTTCAGATCGATCTCCATATGGCGGATCACCGTCTCCGCCGCAGTCTGGACATCCGTTACCAGATCCGCCTCATTCTCAAATACATGCCGCACAGTCGAAGGGCGGATAAACGGGAGCAGGTGGATCCAGACTGTTCCGTATTGATCCTTCAGCGGAATCTTCGTGACACTCCCATCATATACAGGCGAAAGGTAGATCCCCCGGCTGTTCAACAGTCTTCCGCCGAAAGCCAGCCGTTCCGCCGAATCATGGTTCCCGCTGATAATAAAAACAGGAATCGCTCTCCCGGCAAGCCTTGTGATAAATTCGTCGAACACCTGGACCGCCTCCGCGGACGGGATCTGCTTGTCATAAATATCACCGGCCAGGATGATCCCGTCCGGCTTTTCTTCTTCCGCCAGATCAAGAATTCTTTTAAGAATATATTTCTGGTCTTCGATCATCGAAAACTCATTGACTCTCTTTCCGATATGAAGGTCCGATAAATGGAATAATTTCATTGGTTCCTCCTATTGCTCTCTCTTCTGCTCCTCCTATTGTACCGTTTTATCCCGGCAATAGCAAGCAAGGAACTTTTGGCCGCCGGTCAGCTGGAATGCAAGTATCCCGGAGAAAGAACAAGATCCCCGGACATCGTTCTGCCCAAAGGATCTCGTTTGCAGCCCGGAGAGTCTTTCTCTCCGCATCCTCTCTTCTGTATCTTTCTGTCTTATATCATCACTTTATATACGGGTTTCCCGGCGTCTCCGCATAATACTCCACGGAGATCATATCACCGGCACGGAGTTCGTCAGAAACCATTCCGTTGATCAGTTTCAGCTCATATACATATTCCCGCACAGACATACCGGAATGATGATAATAAGTTTTTGCAACAGACCAGAGAGTATCACCTTTTTCCACCTCGATCGTCGTATAATAGCGGTTATAGACAGCATCATCCTCGTCTTCATTCGCCATAACCAGGGTCTTTCCAAAAAAGCAGGACATGATCATCACGATCATCACAAGAGCGATCAAATACTTCTTCATATTGGTTCCTCCTCTGTATTCAGTAAGTGCAAACTCATGTTTGTGAACATCTGTTCTGGTTTAGATTCTATCACGCGAACATATGTTTGTCAATTCTTTTTCTCCATTTTTTCGAACAAAGGTTTGCTTTTTTTCGCAGTTTATGATACTATGTATGCAGAGAAGAAATATTCTTTTGCAGATTATTACAGCGGTCGTCAAATGTCTCCCCGTGTATGCGCGGTTGCCATTTTCCTAATCGCCGTGACGAATAAAAGGAGGGGTCTCATGAGTCAGGGAAAAATTACTGATAAGCAGAAAGAAATACTTGAATATATAAAAGAAATGATCTTAAAGAAAGGATATCCGCCGGCTGTGCGCGAGATCTGTGAGGCGGTTCACTTGAAATCCACCTCCTCGGTCCACTCCCACCTGGAATCCCTGGAGAAGAACGGATATATCCGCCGGGATCCGACGAAGCCGAGAACTATCGAGATTCTCGATGATGATTTCGCTCTTACAAGACGTGAAGTTGTAAATGTGCCGGTGATCGGTACGGTCGCCGCCGGAACTCCGATCCTCGCGGAGCAGAATATCGAAGATTATCTTCCGATCCCTGCCGAAATGCTCCCGAATAAAGAAGTATTTATGTTAAAGGTAAAAGGAAACAGTATGATCGAAGCCGGGATCTACAGCGGTGATAAAGTCATCGTTGCAAAGCAGCCGGACGCCGAGAACGGCGATAAAGTCGTTGCGCTCGTTGATGACTCCGCGACCGTAAAAACGTTCTACAAAGAGAACGGTCACTTCCGTCTCCAGCCAGAAAACTCCACGATGGACCCGATCATCCTGGATCACGTAGAGATCCTCGGTAAAGTCATCGGTCTTTTCCGCATGATGAGCTGATTTGTTTATAACAAAAGAAAAATCCCCGGCAGTCCGCTGTGTTTTTGCAGTGGAACTGTCGGAGATTTTTTCATATCTTCCAGGCTGTGCTCTTGCGCTGTTGTCCCTTTCCCTATTTCGAGAATACCAGTCGAAATGTCTTATGCCCGAAATGAGATGCAGCCGTTTGTCGGGTTAAATATTATTTCATGATCTTCCAATGTATCATTTACTCCTATAGAGCTCGGCAAACCAGAATCTGCGATTCTAATGTTTTTGCTTTAATTCATAGGACGGATGATATAAGCCGGTTGGTTCGTAAAATTCGTCACCAATATAGTGAAAACCCAGCTTACGCAAAACCTTTGCAGATTCAGTATTATGAGGATTATGTCCTGCAAACAGTGCGTCTGCTTTCTAAATGGAAAACGCGTAGTTGATGACAGCCGATGCAGCTTCCACTGCGTAGCCTTTTCTCCAGAATTGCGGAAGCAAATGAAACCCGATCTCATATTCATTCTTACGATATGGTTGCAATCCGCAGCATCCAATCGATTCATCGGAAGACAGCGTAAAAATAGGCCAATACTGCACATGATAATTCTTTTCATTATGAATCTCTTTTTCTAACCAGGCAGAAATATCCGCCTTAGTAAACTTACCGCTGGCACAAATATATCTTGTAACATCCGGATTTCCCCATAACAATTCAGCCAACTGAATATCGTTTGTTGACCACTTAGAAAAACCTATTCTGACCGTAGTCAAGAAATAATCTTTTGACATCCTTATTCCTCCAAGAACCGAGTTATTAAGCTCTTTCTATCGCCCATCTTCTTGCCCTTCGGACAAGAAACATTCCTCGCTCTGATGAGCTCGGTCAATTCCAATTTTCATATCATTAATAGGTTTCCTTACTGCTGTTTCGAAACAAATCAATTTCTGTTTCGTTCAATTCTGTTAACGTTTTTCCATTCGCTCTGGCGTGTCTTGCCGCAGTTCATGTTTGGTCATATTTATGCCAGATCTGGAAGATACCAGACATTCTTTATATTTGCGGTCTGCGAAAACAGCATCATAGAGGTATTTATGTGCGATGGAACAGTGATTGATGGCCTTTGCATATCCATTGCAGACATAAGGGGCTTTATCGAGCCGGTTACACTGCTCTTTTACAAAGTCCGAACAGTTTTGATTGCATGTAGGACAGGAAGTACACTTGATGTTGCAGAGCATGATTTTTTTGCATGCATTCGTTTTTTTGCAATGATACCTATGAATACAAAAGTTATGGGCATTCAGAAAAGAACCTTTATGATACCAGTCACTTACCCGATGAAGTTTTACTTCCTTTGAGATAGTAGTAGGATCTTTGCACAAAAAGCGGGCAATATCTTTAAAAGAACTGCCGTGATTCAAGGACTGCTCAATATATTTACGGTCTTCAAGAGAAAGATGTTTTTGATTGCCAGGAATATATTTGCTCATAGAGAATCTCCTTCTACTGCTGCCAGAAGGTCTCTATGAGCATAACACAAATGTATGAAAGATTAAATTCCACTTATGCAGAAGTAAATTCCACCACCTCAGTGATATATGGAATTTACTTTTAAAATTTTCATTTCGCCGGCAGAAATAAAATTTTACTGTTCAATCCGCTACAGTCGTGATAAAATGGAAACAAGTGTTTCGGGATGGTACAGAATCATGGAGGGATGCAAATGGAACCGATGTATTTGTCAATCCAGCCCGTGGAAACCGGGAAGCGGATCAAGCAGCTGCTTTCGGAGCAGAACTATACGATCCGCGAGATCCAGGGTGCGTTCGGCTTTGAGAACCCGCAGGCAATCTATAAGTGGATCGCCGGGAAATCACTTCCAAGCCTGGACAACTTTATCATTCTCAGCAGACTGTTACATACCAGCATTGAAAATATCCTCGTCATTGACGGGGATATTCCTCATTTATGGGCTTCTTTAAACCGCAGGTTCAATGACACCTTCCCTCTCCTGTCTTATAATCGTGTCATAAGGAATTGATGCGAAGGAGGCGAATACATCATGAAAATGACTTCGGCTTATGCCAATAAACTGCTCAAAAGCCTGGCGGACGAAAAGTCCTACTGGGAAGCCAAGGAAGCGACATCCCGTACATACGTTGCCGCCGTCGGCGAGGAACCGGTCATCCCGGAGTATGACTACTCCGCCGTTTCCGAGACGTTGAAAGAAATTGATCGAAAAACCGTTATTATCAAGCACGCCCTGAACCTGGCCAACGCAACAGCAAAGATCATGGTAGGCGATACGGAAATGAGCGTCGACAGCATTCTGGTAAGGATGGCACAGCTCAACTCCCGCAAAGCGACCCTGGACACCATGCGGAAATGCCTTCCGAAAATGAGGGAATCTTCCCATGCATTCAGCTCCAGGAATGCCGTTCCTGAGTATCGCTATACCAATTACGATCCGGAACTGGTAAAACAGGATTACGAACATATCTCCGGCGAGATCATGGAAATGCAGATTGCCCTTGACCAGTACAATCAGACGTTCCTGTTTGAAGCGGACATTTAAAGAATTTTCCGTACAGGGTCTTTAAAAATGCAGATGGGATTGTTAACGTTCAGTGACATGGATTGTTTTGTTATTTTTTATCCGTTGTATCTTTCGGTTCATGGTACGCTAATTCAGCAAATATCAATGGTAAATAATCCCCCTGTAGAAAACCCGTGAGTGATCACGCTGGTGCCGGGGTACGGTTTCAGGCACCACGGCTGCGGAATGTGAATTTCGCAGCCTTTTCCTTACAGACAGCTATCACAAAGGAGGAGCCTATGAAAAATTTTCTGAGACTGGACGGCCTGTCCATCCTGTCCATCCTGTCCGTCCCATATATGTACATCGACCACAAGGACTATCTTGCGGATTCCCTGCTCGCACAGAACCATGTTTCCGTGCGGTTAGGAAACGAATTCTCACGGGACGATTCCCCGTACCGTATCATTCTCTGCAAAGCCAGAAAGAAAGATACGGCGGAATTTGAGAAATCCATGGAGTCCTTACGCAACAAGATGCTTCTTTTCGGGCACAGCGATTACATGGAATTCTGCAACGGCATCATGGAAACACTGGAACAGAATCGAGGTGCTGCATGAAGAAATCATTTGTCCCGATCAGCAAACAGACTAAGAAAGCACAAAAAGCATACCATTCCGCACAGCGTTCCACCTGGGGCATCCTGAACCCGGCAACGCGGACCATGCCGAACGGCTGGGCATACAACCGGAAGAAACAGAAAGCCCACGACAGAAGCGGCAGGGAATTCTCCTTCGACTCCCCGCCGCTTTTTTGCCCGTCCATGCCTATCAATCCCACAGGTTCCAAAAATATTTCGTCATAAGCTCCATGCCCTGCTTCAGGCACCGGTCCCGGTACTCACGCAGTTCTCCCTCGGCCGCCAGCCACTTTTCCGATATCTCCGCATATTTCGGAACATCGCTCATCGTATACAGACGATGCGTATGCTCCCGCTTTTCCCTTGCAATCTCCTCTTCCGTTTTCAGTTTCTCTCCGAACATGCCGTATTTTGCCGTGAATTCTTCCCGTGCCAGGTCATGTTCTTTCTCATACGGATTTTTCTTTCTGCACGTGCCCTCATTTGCTTCCCGGAACAGAAATTCCATTCTTCCCAGAATACGGTCCCATTTCCGGATGTTTTCTTCTTCCGCTCCTTTAAAGGAGCCGGGGTAGCCATGACTGTTAACACGAAGGTCATGGATCATGTTCGAAACAACCGTAAGGAACCATTGGTCGATCGACCAGGTGTCACGGTAACAGTATCCGTACCTCAGTCTCTGATAAATGCAGACAATGTCCTCTCTCCATATGGAAATCCTTTCCCATAGCGATTCTCTCTTACGGTGCGACAGAAAAACGGAACATTCTTCCTTCCGTCTCTTTCCGTTTTCCTTCGGACTCATTCGCTTTGTAATTCTCTTTGCGGTTTCATCCATTGTGCTTTCTCCTTTCCCGTAATATACCTGATACGACAGTTATATCACTGCACAGGAAAGACTGCATTGAACCTCTGGTTCAATTCCTGCAGGAAAAGAAAAAGTGCAAGCTGCGTGCCTGCACTTTCCTATTTTTCTTCTACCATTCTGATGAATCAACAGCCCCAAACTTTCTTGGTTTCTCATTCCTGTAAATCCTGAATATAAGACATCAGATCATCATACTGTGAAGATGACATTTCGCCGTCATCGTATAATTCCTGTATATGAGCAGACAGTTCGTCAATATCATACTCTTCCGTTTCTCCATTCACAATATCAACAATCTGGTCTTTCAGTTCTTTATATTCCCTACAATAGATATGACTGTCGTACATACATGTTCTCCTTCTGTTAACTGTGTCATTTGAATTTCCCATTCAGATATTTCGCATCCATAGTTGCTTTAACCCATGTTTTGTGTAGCTTTTTCGCAACATAGTATTGGAGAAAATTATCCTTTAGTTTGTATCGTCCATTTTTTATTTTTACTAGTACCGGCTTATCCAGTTTCTTATGCTCTTCATAATACCTCATAAGCTTTTCCAGTTCATCCGGATCCGGCTTCCACTGCTTATAGTTCTCAGTAACAACAATTTCTTTAAGCCGAATACTCTCTATTCCAGAAAATCGTTCGCAAGACTGCTGCGTTGTTTCTTCTGGCTGCTTGGTATTTTCCTGTGGCTGCCATTCGTGCTTAATCTCAGCTTTGCCTTGAAATAAATTTTTCTGCATTTGGTCCGTACGTTCTTCTTCTATACTCCGAGTTTTTAGGTACACTTCTTCTGCCATGCTTTCAGATTCCGCGTAATACTTGCAATGGGAAGAACCGGGACATTTCCGCAAGAAACATCCCATTTTTCCCTGATAGCATACGCCTTCCGCATAATAAATGCATCGGGCTTTGTGACGCCTTGGATCATCTTCCTCTTTCTTTACAAAACCGACATGCCATGGTGTATCGGGCAATCGTTTCTCATCCATATATGCCTCCGGATATTGTTTAGATTACCTCATTATTAATCGGGTTCTTGATAAATTCCATGATATTAGATACCCTTGCTTAGTCTGCTTTACGGAAAATGGAACTTTCTTGCCATCCGCATAATAAATGTTTCCTGACGCATTCCATACCGACGCATTTCTATATTTAAAAGGTTCTCCCAGCATGATCTCTAACAGCAGTCGTTCTTCTGGAAATACCGGTCTTAAATCCGAACCGATCCGGCGGGCCTGCTTCCCACAGATAGGACAAATTTCATCATATAATGGGATGTTACAGTCATCACACCAGAAAACAGTTGCATTCTCCACTTCTGTCCGTTCTCCACAAACAGGACAGGTAGATGTTTCTGTATTCAGGTTACATTTCTTACAAATTTATTTAATCATTTTTCTTCTCTCTTTACGCTGTCTTCCGAATCTGTAATTTCCATAATATCTTCTACCTGACAGTTCAGGGCGAGGCATATTTTTTCCATGATGCCTGTGCTTACGTTTTTGTTTTTACCCAGCTTCGCCAGGGCATTCGTAGATATTCCGGCGGCATTACGCAAGTCCATCTTTTTCATGTTTTTATCAATAAGCAGTTTCCATAACTTGTTGTAACTGATTGCCACGTTTTCACCCTCTCCGCATAATTTGTGATCATCTGCCATATTTTGCAGTTTTGTGCGTTATGTTAATCAAGTCCATTATACAATGCGTTTACATAAACGACAATTAGTTTTGAAGGTGGCAATGAAATTTTGCATTCTGAAAATATTGTTTGCTCTTTTCTGGTAGAATTATGGAAGATAAATTTGCATTATTGGCAAAACACTTGTCTTCCGTTATGATAGAACTATCACTAATATTGAAGGGGATTTCTAAATGAAGATGAGCATGAACAACGGGGAATGGGGATATGACCTTTATTTTGACGATCCAGACTTTCCAAGAAATCTGCATGTCTGGCTGGAATCACTGGACGATACCAACCTTGTCGTGAGTTCTCTTGCAATGTTTCTGGCTGAACACAATGTCGCAGGACGTGCAGTTCTGCTTTCTGAAGGGCTCGGCTTTTACTCGCCGGCGGAACGGATCGTCAATCAGTTCAACGAACATATGAAAGAACTTGGAATGCTGTTTGATGATACCGTTCTTCTCTCATAAAATTTTACGGAAAGGAAATACAAATATGAAGTCACAAGATAATACAGGAACAAGCAAATTCATTTCCCGTATCCTGCGTCACCATCCGGAATCCATTGGGATCCAGCTGGATGAACACGGCTGGGCTCGTGTGGATGAACTGATTGCCGGGATTGCAAAAACGCGAAAATTTGATATGGAGATGCTGGAGGAGATTGTTCGGACGGACTCCAAGCAGCGATACTCCTTTAATGAGAACAAAACCCTGATACGGGCAAACCAGGGGCACTCCATTCATGTCGATGTGGAATTGGAACAAAAAATCCCGCCGAACATCCTGTGACACGGCACCGGAGAAAAATATGTGGAATCCATTAACCAAATCGGGCTGATCCCTAAGTCCAGACTGTACGTCCACCTGTCCAAAGACATTGACACCGCGAGAACCGTCGGAAGGCGACACGGGAAACCGGTTATCTATCGGATTGATGCTAAATCGATGTCTGCGGATGGCTACCTGTTTTATTTATCGACAAACGGAGTGTGGCTGACAAAAGAAGTCCCCGTACAGTATCTCTCGACAGAGAACAATTTTTCATAACTACGGAATTTGGTTCTCAATGTGAACTACCCATTGTCTTAAGCCAATGGGCTTCCTGCTTCATCGACCTCGTAACCTACTATCTCCACAG
>ERZ836829.531-NODE-531-length-43289-cov-16.394574_pt1 | contig 43289 bp, 51 predicted proteins | sample MGYA00519574_ERZ836829 | MGnify/ENA primary metagenome ERZ836829 (study PRJEB31850, sample SAMEA3708808) | human gut metagenome | biome: human gut; feature: human-associated habitat; material: faeces | place: China | collected 2014 ...
GGCATCATGTACTGCATTACTCACTACAATAGCCAGATTCTTGTATGCGTCTAATACTTTATCCATTACTTATACCCCCACAGGAAGTTCGCTGCTTCATCGCGCTTAGCGCGCAGTTTATCGGCCTGCTCAGAATGCTTAGCTGCTTCATCCTTGCTGTGCTTGGAGGCCTCTACGCGCGCCTCGGATTGAGCGGCCAGACGCACTGCGTCGTCTGCGAATTTAACCGACAACTGCTCGTTAAACTGCGCTTTGGCATCGGCACGTTTAGCTTCGGCTGTGTAGGCTGCACTCAGGGGTTTGATAAGGATGTTGATAATGTTCATAGGCTTCCTCTAAGGCCCCTAGGAGGGGCCATATTAGTTAGCAGTAGGGTGGATTAGGCTTGTGGTGCAGCGGGCGCTACTGGCGCCACAGGGGCCGCAGGGGCCACTGGCGCAGCCGGAGCAGTCGGGGCAGTAGGGGTCGCAGGAGCAGCAGGTGCCTGCATAGCTGCTGGACTCGGAACAGAGCCAGCGTTCAGCATAATATCCAGAGCACTGCCCGGGAAGTCTACGGCCTTGTACATATCCTCCTGAATCCAGTTCTTGCTCTTACCGTCGTCGAAGGTGCCTTCGATGTGTAGGCTATCCCAGGTCTCTTTGGTTGGATTGTTCCACAGGAACAGCTTAATCTCAGAGGCATCCAGGGCTGGCATCTTGATAGGCTCGCCGGTGTTCGGGTCGAACTTCGGAATCGGGCGAATACCGGACAGGTCCACGATGTTAGACTTCTTGCCCACAGCACTGGTGTGCTCATCAATCGGGAAGGTGAAGGCCTGCCCCAGACGCTGTGCTGCATGCTTAATGCTATTGTCGTAGTTGAGCTTGTCGAAGAACTTCTTGAAGCCTGCTCGCTCAAAGTTACTTATAGCCATCGGGTACGGGCGGATACGCTTCACTTCGCCGTTGGGGCCGAACACTACAATGCCGATACGTACGTTAGCCACTGCAGGCTTACTGGTAGGCTTACCGCCCTTGGTCGGCAGACGCTTACCGATTTCCACATACTCGGTGAAGTAGCCGTAGTACTCCCCCTTAGGCAGCAGTACGTCCTCATATGCCCCACCCTGAGCGGTTTCCCGCATGTCTACATCTTGGGTTTCGATTGCTGCGTCTACCAGGGCGTTCAGGGATGCCAGTACATTCGTAGTCATATAATTACGTCCTCGTTTAGTTTAAATGATATTTACGTGCAGATGCAGGGCTTACTGAGCCCGGCCAACCCAACGACCGGAAGTATCCATGAGCATGGGTATGATTTGTGGGCATCCATCCGTAATCACCATACACCCTAGAATCGGCTTACTCCTCGACAACTTTCCGTAAGCAAATGCCAGACTCTTATTGTCGATTAAACAACCACAGTGCGCACCAAAGTACAAAGCGGTGCTGCTCGCGGCATACTGTATATCTAACTTTCCATGGAAGTGTCCTATTACCATGGACTTACGTTCATGGGCTGCGTTGAGCAGCAGGTCCCCAGATACTTGATGTTGGAATCGCACAGTACCTAGCGGGGTATTCAAATCCCAAGCATCACCCCAACTCCACCCTGGTGCCCCATGCTCTGGGAACAGGATGTCCCGGTACTTCTTAATGAACTGTACAGGGAGCCCGTGCGCTTTGGCTCGGCGGTAGATAAGGGAGCCGTGGTTAGAGTCGCACAGTAGCAGATTAGGAAACAGCTCGTGCAGCTTCTCCAGACCTAGCTTGGCCTTCTCTAATTCCACCCCGGCACTATCCAACTCCGGGCTGCTATCGTGAAAGCTAATGGCGTGCCCGTCTGTCTCGTCCCCTATCTGCACTACAATGTCTGGCCCGTACTCATCCCGGACAGTGCGTAAAAAGTCGTATGCATCCGGGTGTGTGTAAGGCTCGTGCAGGTCTCCAATAACCAGCACACGCCTGCAGGTTTCAGGTACAAACGTATCCCCAATGTCATCCGTTGGGGAGGGTTGGATTAGTTTTCGGGATTGCATCAGGGCGTTGTTAGCCTTTGCCTTACTCCCCTTGTTATCCATGAAGATGCTGCGCCAGTAGCGTACAAGCTGGCGAGACACGATTACGTCCCCCTTGCGAAATTTGTTATTGTACGCAATAGCTGCATCAGTGTTATTGAGGAAACTGCCAAGAATTTGTTGGTGCTCTTCTTTGGTCCACAGTTTAATCAAACTAATTTTAGCCAAGGTTGCCTCTCTTGTGTTGTTCCTACTCGTATCACATTAATTCTCGGGTAATCACAGAATCAAGCCAGAGTCAACAAATAATTTTATTTAATTATTTAGTTGACCGTAGCGTATTTATATGTTACCCTAACACCCTACACCACCCAAGGGTACACCTATCACTACTCCACGATAAGTTTGTACTCACCTGGGAAGAAGGTGATACCATCCCCCGGTCTACTTACTACTAGTCCAGGGTAACTTAGTTCTATCTCCCCAGTAACCGGGTCGAAGAACATAACCGTGTGCCTCGTACCCGGGGTGAAGTATGCTGCATACCGCGGGTCTATAGGCTCAGGCCCCAGGTCCATCAACTCCACAACACTGCCTGACTTTATACTCATTCTACCTTCTCCTTACTGTACATACTCGTACCCATCTCAGCCTCTGCTGGGAACGGGACCTCACCAATGATACCGTAGTTAGGCCAGAGCTGGTGTATACGCTTAGGCGCATCCTCCATGCACTGCTTAACCAGCAGGCTCGCCTCACGTCCAACCTCCGGGTTGGCGCTGTCCAGATACAGTGCATCGTGTACGTTCGTAATCAGGCACACCTGATTGTCGAACCAGTCACGGGCCAAGAGTGCACGCAGAACCATACCAGCCGCCACCGCCATCAGGAAGAACGCTTCCCCCTGGCACCAGTAGTTCGCCATCTCAGTTTCCTTGTAGTCCATTACCTTCTGCTTACGCTGCCCGGGCACAACTTCCTTCCACTGCTCTTTCTGACGGAAGCTGTAGCGGGCACCAGCAGGGCTGGTCCACGTCCCAATGCGGTAGATTCGGTAGCTGCCGTCGTCAGCTTGCTCCCGGTACATACGCCCTGCTGCACCGGTACGCTCTACTTCCTCCTTGATTACCGCTCGGAATCTGATAGTGTCTGGGAACAGCTTCGCCTCGTTATCCAGGAACGACTGTGCATACTCCACTGTACAGCCTGTAGCAAACGCAATCCCTTTAGCCGTAGCCCCGTACTGTGCAGCAAAGCTCGGAGGTTTAATGTCCGTACGCTGCTGCTTCCAGTACTTATAGTCCGGCCCATCGGCGTTGTGGCAGAGGTCGTACATCTCTTCGTAGGTTTTGTTCTCCTTGAATGCTAGGCGGTAGCAGTGCATATCTGTGCCGTTCTGCAGCAGACTCAGCAACTTCCTGTCCCCTGTATGTACACAGGACATAACCACTTCCAGAGCGGAGTAGTCCACCTCAGTGATGCGCCCACCATCCCCGAAGCGGGAAGTGAACATCTGTTTTACTTTACTGGTCCCATCTCGTGGGAGGTTCTGGAGGTTTGGGTTAGAACCCGACAGGCGACCTGTGACCGTTGCGCAGGTGTTGAGGCGATGATGTATAATACCCGAGCCATCAAGGTGATTTGGGATGACATACTGAACCATCCCAGATGTCTTCTTGATGCTGCCATCTTCGTTGTACTCCGTACGCAAATAGTAGGTCCCGGTGTCCTTCTCAAGCGCCGCTAGCTCGTTCACCAACTTACAGAACTCGAAACCTTGGCGCGCCAGTGCCTCCATTGCGTCAGTGCTGGTGCTGTATACTGGCGTGCCGTCCTGCAGGGTGCGCGCCTGCCGGAACTCTCCGCGCTCTGCGTACTTCTCCCGTAAAACTTCCGGCAGTTCCTGGATGTTCACTAGTCCCGGGCAGAAGTAAAGGTCATCCTCCCACTTAAGTTTCTCCTCCTCAGTATCAAGGCGGAATACTTTGGGCAGCCCCTTGTTCTTACCCGCACGATATGTCACTACACGCCAGCACCCGCCTTCCGTTTGAAGTTCTTGCATGTGCGTGTTGTGTACAGGTATATAGGTGTGCGCACCCTCAGCGTCCTCGTACTTGTAGAAGTCTGCCTTGACGTACTGCGGGGGGTCGTAGGGCACCTTCTTGCGGTACTTGATAGGTCCGCCGTACACCAGTGCAGACATATGAAAGTCCGAGCCGAAGTTGAAATCCAGCGTCTCCGGCAAGTCCTTCGGGATGTACTGCCGCAGCTCCTGCTTAATCTCTCGGATGCGCTGCTCCTGCTCCTCCTGGTTCTTGCGTGCAATGGGCATATTCACGAACAGGCCGAACCATTCGCAGTACGCCCAAGCCAGCAAGGCATCCATACGCTCCCACACGTACTGCATCTGATTGCGCTGGGTGAACGTAGCGCACTGGCCGTAGAAGCACAGGGCCGTGTTCGGGATGTCTCCGTTAACTAGGTAGTCATGCAGCAGCATAGGGTCAATCTGGGAGGTTAGCACACCCTGCTCCCACAGAATCTTAACGCCGTCTACTTTGTGCGTACCGCCGTACTTAGGAGCCGTCTCGTCCAGCGACGGATACATGCTCTGAAAGTCCGAGGCGATGTACTCTCCATGCATTGTGCAGAACACCCTGCCGCCGCGCTTGAGGAAGGCCTCAAACTGCTGCCGCTGGTACGTGAGGAACCAGCTAATTTCATACGCTGCGTTGTGAGCAACAATGAGCCAGCAGTCTTCTGGGATATTAAACCATCCACAGCCATTCGGTGAACTGTTCGCTGATACAAATTCAGATCTGCTGTTGAACCGCACTGACTGAGTAGGGCCGACAGTTGTAGTTCCGTCCGCCTGCGTTGTATCAATTCGCCACGCTGACTCCACAACGTAGTTATTCGGGCAGTACGGGCTTGCTTTAGAGCCATAATATTCATGGTTCTCGACCTCTAAATCTATATGCATTATACTGGTTGTCATTTCCATTTAACCCCTCCTCCCCCGAGCCTTGCTGATAGCCAGATGCACGATCAGCTGACTACTGTCCAGCGTGAAGCTTTTAAGTGGCGTACCTGCAGATGCAGCATACGCCACTATAACCTTGGCGTCGTCCGTTGTGATATCTTCTGGTTTAAGCATAGTAGCCTCCTGTGTACCTACATAGCGCCCTCTGGGAAGGCGCTAGGGAAGTCACTGGTTAATCTGGCTCTCTTTTATATAATCACTTAACGTGACCCTACCTACACCGGAACGTCTAGCAGCCTCGCTTATGGACAGTCCAAGCTGCGTCACTAGGCTTTTTGCATACTCCTTTTGTTGCTTGGTGTACTTTACATTACCCACAGCGCGCCCTTTGTTCCTCATGTCCAGCATATTATCGCGCTGAGTACCTAGCACAAGATGCTCCGGATTTATGCATCGGGGATTATCGCAGGTATGCATAACCACTAACCCTGCAATATCCTCTAATGTCAATCCGTTAGCTAAACAGTACTCAGCCCGACGCATACGCACCGAGCTACCAGTTTTTAGTGCCAGGTACCGAGCACTACCATAACCCAACCCAGTACCTATCTGGCCGTGATCAATACAACTAGACATGACCTATTGCTCCTTCGTCAAATCTACAACGTCCAGGCTCGAATCCTACCTCGAATTGCAGGAGCGACTCTTTACCAGATAGTGCCATCTTGTTCTTCGGGGTACTAATACCGCGGACGTTTTGCATGTGCGGCTGCTCGTTTCTGTCCAAGCACCCCATCATAATCGCCAAGTCCAAGGCGCCCTGTACACCAATCTTGCTCTGCTTCATAGCAGTAAGCGGCGGGAATAGCATGTTGTAACCTTCGAGTGAAAGCTGCATAGTCCCCACTATAGCGCAGTCGTTCTCGCACCCAAGGATTCGCAGCTCCTGCCAACGCGCTTCGAGGTTCTGGTGCTCTGTCTCCATAGTGCCGCCACGGATATTCGCCACCATGTCGATGATGATTACCGCGGGGCGCATCTCCTCCATGAGCGTGGATATCTGTGCCATTGTCAAGGAGTGCGCAGCCTTAACACGAATCCGGTCAGCCCTGCCTACTTTATTGAGGTAGGCTGGCACGAACTCTTGCTTACTGTGCCGGTCCTTAATCTCCGCCAGAGTCCAGTGCAGCGCCGCTTGATATACCCTCGGCACAGTGCGCGTCGCTGGACCCTCGTTAACCAGCCAGAGAATCGGACGGTCTCCGTATACTTCCGGCTGCTGCTGCATTTGCTCAGCAAAATCCACAGCAATAGCAGCAAGCAGGCTAGTTTTACCGGAGTCCACAGGAGCAGCCACTGCGATGCAGTCCCCGCCGCGTAAACCTCGGATGTTGCTAGAGAGTTGCTCGAACACGCCCAGTTTAAGACCGCCGCTCTCGTCAGTCGCGGCAAGTATTTCGTCAACACTTCCGCTCTCCCATTCAAGCAGCGACTCGTGCACCGCAGCGCCGTCGCCGTACTTGCGCTGCAGGTGCTTCATCTCCAGAAGGTAATCAATCTCCTCCCCGTCTTGGTAGCGTTGCGTCAGCGCTGCTACCTCCCCGCTGTAGGCCAGCTCATTCAGGGTCTGGACAATCCCCACCACAGAGTCCTGCGGCACGGCTTGTACCCCCCGCATAAGCTCGTCCATGATTACTCGCTCTTCCCGGGATAAGTGCCCGGCCCGGAGATTGAGCATGCTCTGCATCGCGTCCCACTGCACCTCCTGGTGCTCCGGGTACGTGCACCAGTACAACCCCACCCAGTCTAGTAGGTTCGCTGTGTCCGGCGCTAGCATGCTCTTAGGTATCTGCTCTCGCAGCCGGTTCCACACCTTCTGAGTGCACATTGCACGAACAACTATTAGATCCAATTAGAGCCTCCAGTATCTCTTTGATTGTTGCGTCCTTAGGGTCCGCAGCGAAGTAGTGCTCCCGGCACTGCATGAACGGTCGCAATGCCCGGCGTGCTGCTGCTACCCCAGCGTGCCCTGCTGGGTCATTGTCCAGCATCAGAATCACTTCTGGGCGATTCTGAATCAGCCAGGCCCTCAGCGGCGTGGGCAAGCGTGTACCCAGCATAGCTATAGCCTGCACGTTCAACGCACCGTAGCTCGTAACTGCGTGCTGTATCTTCCTCGCTGAGAGAAAGTCCTCGGTGAGCACGACCTTTAGAGGCGCGGCCGCAGCTACATCCGGCGCTACGGCAGGTGCTGCGACAGCGAACGCCACTGGATGCCCGTACATTACCCACTTCGGTTGCTGCTGCGCATGCACTGCACGGCCCAGAGCAGCGCTTCCGACACGGAAGATTATCCGCTGTTTCTCTTTGCTCCATTCTGCATCCTCCACCATTTCGGGCATGATTCCCTTTGTGGTCAGGAATCCGTAAATAAAACTCTGCGTTTCCGCAAGCGCTTGGCTAATGCAAATTGCATCTGCAGGTGCAGAGGGCTGCACCCTAGGCTCTTCCTGTAACTGTATGCGCTGGTACTGCTTATACTCATTAACAGTTTTGTGACACCTAAAGCAATACATACTCCAGGAGTCAGGTTTATTGTAGATACAAGCAGCGCGCGTCTTCCCGCAACAGCGGAACCTACTCGATTGCCCTATCGCTAGGCGCTTGCAGGCTCTAAGCCACGGCTCGTCCATACATCACCCCGGATTATAAGAGATGCCGTGATACTCTCTGGCGGCTTTGCGGACAACTTTATCACCAACTTTAAACTCAGACATAATCAACCCCCCCCCCCCACAATATTATCGTATCCGCCCCAGTCTTCTACGACTCTAGTGCCCACGTCTATCAACTCATCACGGAAGCCGTAATCTGAGAACACCATGATGTACTCCGCCGCCTTCGCTGGGTTCTCCTGCACCCAGCTAACCAGTTGTTGTTTAGATAGTTGTGACACTACACGGAACGCAGCCAGTAACTGTGGGTCCTCGCCCGGGGGCATGTCCCACGGCTGCCGTAAACTGAGCGTCGATGCAGAGAGCCATTGGTCTGGCTCTACTACCCGAGGATCCCGCTCAATCGGAAGGTGTGAGAACGCACCATATTGCAGTACCCGCTCAAGCACTTCGCCGAGGATGTTCAGGTCCAGCACCTCATCCGGAGTGTGTTCGTGCATGTACCCTACGCCGACGTTGGTGCACTCAGGGATAATGTCAACAAACTCAGCCGAGTCGGTATACACACCCTCCTGTAAGTGCTGCTCCGTGCGTCCCAGTCGCCCTGCTAGGGTCTTGGCAAAGGTGTCAGAGCAGCAGCGCATATACCTTTGATGCGTAATGATACCGTCGCCGCGGCGGTCGAAGCTAATCATCGCCTTAACACCAGTCCAAAACCCAGTGTCATCCTTGGCCGATGCAGCGCTGCCCTCGCAACCTACCTCTTCATCCACGAAGAAGCAGTAGCGTCCGTGCACACCACTCCGCAGCATCTCCAGCATCAGGTAAATGCCGGCCCCGCAGTCTGCGCCCAGGCAGTCAGCTTGCTGCGGATTCTTTACGAACAGTACGCCCTTGCTAGTGCAGCCGACGTCCGGCGCAGCACTGGTTGGTCGCGCCACTGTGTCGAGATGAGACGTAAACGCTACATCGCTTTGCTCTGAGTCCCCCACCAGCACGAAATAGTTCCCGTGCTTGTCCTTTACGTAGTGCATACCACTACCCAGCACTTGCATAAGCAGCGACTCGAACCACTTGGTACTTGCCCAGCTAGGTCGGTGCGTTTGCAGTATCTGCAATAGCAGCTGCATATCAATCCCGTGTGGATTCAAGAACATTAAGCAGCCTCCTCTACTTCTTCTTCATCGTCGTTGCCCAGGTACTTCTCTCCCAAGTAATCGGCTGCATGCTCAGTGAGAATTAACCCGTGCACTGGATGTTCTTCTGCGTGCTCAATAAGCACCTGCCGGTCCTGTGCAAACACCAGTTCTTCTTGGTCGTGCACTACCCCTTCTACCGAACAGTGCTCAATGTCCGCGTTATATACATAGGCGTCGTGGTAATCAGACCAAGTGCAGCTCCAGCGATTATGCAGCCCTTCTCGGCCAACTACATATACAAAGTCCCCCTCTTCGATGCAGCCGTCGCAGACCATTTCACCGTCGGCGGCTTCGTGCATATCATCAATGGAGTAACGCCCCCCGCAGCAGCAGCACCGAGCAGATCCAGTGCCTACGTAGATGTATCCATCGGCATCCCGCGCCTCATACTCGTAGTCGTCACGAATTACAAAGGCGTCACTGCCTTCTTCAACTACACCGCGCGGGGTGCTATCGAGGTACGGCATCAGCACCGCGCCGATGTGGCGAGGGTGAGGTATACGCGCCAGCAGTACACCTTCCAAACAGCCAGTGTTTCTGGTGTACCCGTGCCCTCGCAGGATTGCATCAGCAGCGTTGCCGTAAGCACGGACGTACTCGTTAGTTTCTGTGTTAACGATTGCCCGTGCCTGCACTTCGAAATCGTCACCGAACAGTTCCCCGGTGTACTGGATGAACAGGCGCAGCCCATTATCCGGCAGTCCGTGGCTGGTGGTGGCATATACCCGCACAGGGCTATACTCAAAGGAGTACCCGCTCATACAGCTACTCGGGCCGTTCTCATAGGCGTCGCACCATTCCTGCTCGGTCTTGCACAAGTGCATTGTAGGGTCTACGTTCATAGCCTTTAGGTCTTCGATAGCGTCGCGGAAGTCCACCCCGTTGCCGTAGTAGTTAGCCAGCCACTTACCGACGCGCATCTCCACGCAGCAGTACTCAGTAACTGCAGCGAAGTCCTTGTGCATCCTCGGCTGTCCCAGCATCACGATGGGCTCACCGTTGCGGAAACCAAAGCCCAGCGGCACAGCAAATCTAGACACTACGAAACCGTGCAACTTCATGAGCAGCGCCGCGGCATGCCGGTCTCGGATGTACCGGCCGTAATTGGACCCGGTATACTCCCGGCGCTGGTTATCATCGGGTGCAAGCATAATGCGCTCGAATAACTGCAGGGCTTGCTTGTGCACCTTGTAACCGGTGAACTCTTCGACGCAAGCAACTACGCGCTCAACCACTACATCCTCACCCTCATAGAAGTTGCGGCGACGTTCACAGAACTTGTTGTCAATAGCGACCCGCGCCGGGGTAAGTAGTTCGTAGAAATTTCCGGAATTGTACAAGTCCACCAGTTGCAACGGACCGGCAGCCCTGTGCATGTCACGATATTTCGGATGAAGTGCTCCGCCTATAGAGACCTCTAAGCCCGGGGTGTTTGCGCTGACTTTGAGGAGGCCCATAAGCGCCTGCAGTGCGCCCTCAGTGTGGGGATGGTCAGCACCTTGCATTTGCAAGTCCTGGAACGGGGTCCAGTAATCACCGCTGGAATACATCGACTCCCGCATCGGCAGTGCGTTTGCACCTTCCGGTAATACTACTTTCCATTCGATAGGTTCTGCACAAACTTCTTTGATAGTTGCTTGCATTTTAATTTGCCCCCGGGTTAATTGTATTGCGTCATGTGTTAATAGCTCAGCGTGCATACCACGCGGAGAGTTGTTGCTGATTGTAGTAGGCACGGACCGCGGCTCTAAACTGCTTAAAAGCCCCGCTGTATCCATGCCGCCGCAGTGCTTCAACCACATCAAATGCAATATGCTCTTGCAGCTTCCGCGCGGCATATTCAGTGTACTCTCGATAGGTTGTGAGAACAGTGCCAATACCCTCTTTTCTAACTCGGAGTAATCGGCGCTCAACTGGTACGATTTGCTTGAGTTCATTAGGAACCTCTTTGAATGTTTCCCAAGTGCAGCTGCACTTGCCCTGTGTCTCTAGTAGTCTCCAAATCAGCAGCGCTGTTTCGTCTACTGTTAGCATGCCTTGTCCTTGAACACCACGTTGCGGGCCACGAGTACGTTATGTGGCCCCAGGATTAAAACAACAGCGGGAACAAGTGATTGTTTCCACTGCTCGGCGTTTTTGTCGTAATACTCGGCGCAGGAGTATATGCTGGAGTCCAAACGAACTCTACGGTATGTCCCGAATGTATTAAACACATCGTACTTAATCATACTACACCTCGCACATTAAACCGTAAGCAGTAACCGCGCAAGGTCACACCCAGGCGCTTTGCTTGTTTCTCATAGTGCTGGCGCAGTGCTGCCTTAGCGCTGTACTCTCGCGCCAGTCCTTCGATTGTTGGTTGCTGCCTACGCATCAGCAGCGTCTCAGGATTCTTTCCGTGCATACTCTACCTCAAATATCGTTGTTGCTATTACCGTCCACCGTGAGCGTTACAGTGGCGTCCGGGTACTGCTCTTGCACCGCCGCAAGGATACGCGCGCCCAGCTCTTTGCAACCACCATCCGGGTTCTCAAAGAGGTCGTACTCAGGGCGTGCTAACGGTTCCCGTGCAGCCGGTTGCTGCAACTGCACAGTGCAGTACGGGATTGGGTTGCTTGCATCGTTCCCCAGCACCAGCATAGCGCTGGTCACAATAATGTTGAATACGTTAACCATAGAGTTGTCTCCAATCGGTGATGACGCCAAGATTCACGGCGTCCGCCACCGTGCAGGCCGCCATTTCGGTGCTGGTATCGATGTAATCAAGCACTTCAAACCCACACCATGCGCGCACTATTACCACCGTAAAAGCATATGCCTTACATTGGTTTTTATGTACCTCCCAAAGCTCATGCCCCGGGTGAATCACTATTGCTTTCATATGAAACCTCACACACTAGTTGCATTCACATAGCGCCCCGTAGGACGCTATAGGCTTGCTACTAGAGATACTCACCCAATCCCTCGTACACCCATCTTTGGGCGATTGCCCGCATAGGGATATCGAAGGCGTCGGCATCGTTGGCCGCAGGGCACAAGGCCCACCACTTGATAACCGGGACTTTATAAATCATGCCGCTGCCTTTAATGTTGCATCCAGTACAGCGCGTACATCCACGCCCTGCGATACCAGCATAGACACAAGGTCGGCATCGCTCACGCCAGTCTCTTTAGCCTTCTTGATGGCGTTTTTAACGCGCCCCAGCGCTTGCAAGCGCACTGCATCGGCATCCAGTGCGTCATTCTTCACCTGCTCCGCTTCGGCGGCGTACAGGGCCATACAGGAGCTATAGAAGCTGGCTACGATAACCTCGCGGCCTTGCTTGTCAGCCTGTTTGTAGTCGAGCCGCATACTGTCCAGTTCAATGCCCAGCTTCTCAGCAGACGCATAGCACTTCTTCGCGTTGAACTCATATTTGCCGGACTCTTTATTGAACTTGATAGGCAACAGCGTACGCAGCACCATATCGAAGTCAGCAGCATCACTGCGCTGCATATCCGTAGCCCATGAGACGTTGCTGCTGATAAGGCCGTGGAAGAGCGCGCTGATAGTGATGTTACGCTTTGCTTCCACTACATCGCCCAGCGCTTTACGAATGCTGCCCGCAGCGGTGAGCTTGAATACTTTACCGGTTGAATTGGTGGAATTAGTCATAATGCACCCCGTTGATTGGTTGTTTACTTATCGAATTACTTCGCATAGCACCCCCCCCCCCTAGGATGCTATAGGCTGTAATTAACGTCCGAACTGCCCGGCAGTGTACCAACCTTTGGGCTCTTTACTGCTGCCCTTTGTTTTGGTCTTACCGCGTACATTCGTACTGAACGTGGCGGATTGCTTAGTCCGCATATACCCGGCGCGGTTCAATGCGTCCCGGCGCTTTCTCAACTCTGGGCCTGATAACTTCTCCAGCCCCTCGAATTGTTGTTTCAATTTATCACGGTATTTCATGTTACCGCCTTTATGTGCCCTTTCAGTCTGGCAATCTCAGCACGCATACTGACTAACGCCGTCACCTGATTAGGGGTGAGACTCTGCGACACAGAGAAGTGCTCAATTGTCCTTTCCAGTACCGAAATGCGCTTCCTCCACGCGGTTGCGTTTTGTCTGCGCCACCTATATTCAGCATCTATCAGCCTACTCATGGTTGCTCCTGTATAACACTCAGCTAAGCATGATTGCTTAGGTCAGTGTTATTGGTTGGCGGGTTACTGATTCTAGTCAGCACCTGTACAACCGCGTTGATTCAGCCTCTTCGTGGTTTCCCCCGGCTCCCCAGTCGCACTGGGCTTGATGATTTCGTTTTCAGGGCACAATCATCTAAGCGCACCCGCCGTTTGTCGTCTCAGCTCTTGACGTTGCATCTTCACTACTACTGGCTGTATAGGCTCGGTCGTCAACGTACCAGTCAAGGTACTGGACCTCCCCGCAAACCAGCTTACTGCTTGCTATCTGAGTTACTCAGTGAATCAGAACTTGTCAAGCGTTTATTTCGTAATTCTTCAAGCCGTCCGGTTTATGTGTCCGGTCACCTGTAGCGGCTTGCTACGTGGAAGTGTCCTAGTTAACGGCCTGTCTTCAACTATCCTGCCGTACTGCTGGGATTCAATCTAGCTTATGTTCTTCGCGGTGTCAACTCTTTTTATCGAGTATCTAACCCTTCACACCATCTGACTTTAATCCAGCGGAGCCTCCCGGCTCGGCCCCGGTTAGCACCTCAGCGCCTCCCGGTGATTGAACTGTAGCCCTATTGAACCAAAAGAAGCAAGTACTTTTTTTTTTAAAACTTTTTATCTCTAAGAGCAAAAAGGGTAAGCAGGGCAATAACTTAGAACCACACTAGGGATAGCTATAGGGATAGCCCTGTGCTGGCACTAGCTGTAGCCACTACTAGCCACTGCTAGTCAGTACTAGCCAATACTACCTAATACTGCATAGAGCAGAACGTAGTGACGTAACGTGAGTGAAGTCACGTAGTGATGCGGTGTCTATGTAGGTATGTCAGCCTACTGCGTAGGCACAGGGACATACTAGTGAGTACCTAGTGAGTAGTAGTATGTATAGTGCCCTAAAACCCTCCTACTCCTGTAACATCATTTCGTATTAGCTTTCGAATGAAAGGGGATAGCAAAGGGATAGCGGCGGAGTGTGCCGGGTAGTGGATGTGCGCCCTAGTGGGGAGCGCGCAGCGTAGCACAGAATCGGCACAATGTAAAGCACTAAGGATAGCCAGTGGATAGCCCAGTACGCACTAGGGATAGCACAGGCAGGCACTACAGCGCACTAGGTAGCCCACTATGGCCCCACTACTGGCCCCACTGGACAGGCACTAGAGGCCCGCAATGGACGCACAAAGTAAGCAAGGTAGAGCGCACCCCCTACGGCCCACACAGAGCGCACAGGAAGCGCCCTAGTGAGCGCACAGGGATAGCTATAGGGCAGCACTGGAGAGAGCCCTAGAACGCAGCACAGACCCGCTGAGGCCCACTGGCGCGCCCTAGTAGGCCCACTGGGGCACCCCTCCCCCTCCTTTATGCACTAGGCACCCCCCCCCTATGGGGGCAATTGGGCGCGTTCAGGGTGAGGGGCCCTGTCGGGTAAGTATAACAAATTTCGAGTTCAGATATACATCTGCGCAGGGGAGAAGTCCTTGTGATGTTCCAGGCGTTTATCTTGTACCCACTTGCAGACAACCTCGTAGGAGCTGTGCTTCTTCATGTAACGCTTACCGTCCTTCCAGAACTCCCCGCGCCAGCAAGTGCCAGTGTAATATACGCCTCTAGGGTGTTCGCGCTCAGTCCTACGAGCATTGCAGTTATTCTCGCTGATAGTAGCCAAGCGCAGATTCTCTAAGCGGTTATCGCTGGGGTCTTGATTGATGTGGTCAACCACGTAGCCCTCTGGAATAGGGCCATTGTGCAGCTCCCATATGAGCCGGTGCGCACGCAGTTTCTTACCGCACACCTGCACCTCCCAGTAGCCTTTGCCTTCTTAGTACCGGCAACTGCCCCGGCACGTCTACCCTTGAGCCACACCAAGCAGCTAGGGGATGTTGTGTCATATTTGATGTTCATAGACATATCCTCATTTTAAAGTCTAATAAACTTCAGGTCCAGGTATAGACGTGCACCGGGAGCAATCCCGGTGCTGATACGGGATACTCTAGGGGTAGCCCAGGACCTTACTCAGCAGCGTACAGCAGCTCAATTGCAGCTACAACAGCAGCCTCGCGTGCAGCAGCAGTAGCCTCCGGAGTAACCAAGTCCCCGGCGTCCACCCACTGTGCCTGCAGTGCTAGCATCTGCTCGTCCAGGGCATCCGGGAATGTGCGCATTCCCCACGGCACCACCTTATCGCGCTTACGGATATCTTCTATAGTAATATCGTAGCCCGACTTATTGGCGTAGTACTCCATGATTGCTCTGGTTAGAATATCCAGGTCCCGCAGTAAAGTGCCTCGCATTATTTGTACCCCGCTACTCGTAGTTCTTTCATATAGTTAAAGTCTGTGTTGTTGGTCATACTCACATCCAGGGTCCAACTATAAGCCAGCCCGTTAGTAGCATCATCCATCCGCACAAGCCCAGTGGCCCCAGCAGCCGTAGCCACAAGGTTGGTGTCTTGCATACCGGATGCAGCTACCCGGGTATTAGTCAGAGCGGTATAAGGAACCTCTCTGATATTACCGTCAAACGCTAGCATCTGCCGCAGTGACATCTGCACAGTACTACCCTTGATATAAGCGGCGTCCGCAGCGCTATTGAATCGCAAGTAACAGCGCATATCATCAATAGCTTTAAACTCCTCTCCCAGGGCGTGCTGGAAGTACAAAGATACGTCCTGCTTAGTGCTAACGAGCTTATTGTTGTCCCAAGACCGTGTGTCCCCCTTAGCGTTCAGCAGCATAGCGGCTGGTCTCAGATAGTGATACCGGCGCTGCCAACCCTTGACCGTGTTGTTCTGCAGGAACCAGGCGTGTGTATTTGAACCGCCAAAGCGCACACTCTTAGGCTCAAACATAACCTGGTTGTTAGTGGCGTTGTTATTACCAAAGTACAAATCATAGTCGCAGTTGTAAGGACTGATTGCATCCACAATAACGTACTTACCTCGCAACGATACTGCGTACTCACAGTTGACTGCGATAATGTTCTTGAACACATTCGGCCTAGAGGCTACGTTAAAGCTTGGATCTGTATAGTAGTGTGCCACCGCACTGATAACCTTAGACGTTGGGGTGCCCTTGATGGTAATACCCTCCACTCTGCACCCTACCAGGTTGTTCATTAGAACACCCTCAGAGGATTGCGTGCGGCCCAGTTCGTGCACTGTGATATTGTACATCTCACAGTCTTCACACAGGTTAAATGCCCCAGCGCTGCCGTTAGGGGTGCCGTCTGCCATAGGCTGGTGCTGTACTGCATCGTGAATAACGCAGTTGGTGCTGTTGCTGATAAAGCCGATACTGTAGTAGGTCCTGCTCTGGTTGGGCTGCACCACTTCCAAGTTCCACGCCTTGCAGCGGTGGTTAGATGGGGTCTCCGGAGGTGTATCAGAACCCATACCAATCAGCTGAGTCCAACCGGAACCAGTGATATTGTAGGCCTCACAGTCCTGGGAGTTCACAAAGTTAACACCATATCCACCATCCGTATAAGGGGGCAAGTAGATTGCGTCTAATCGCAGGTCATGCACAGAGGCATTTTTGCATTCGATGAAACTTGGGTTATCTCGGATGTACTGCTTCTGCGCCGGGTTAACGTAGCTGGTATTAGTGGTGCTCTTACCTGCCCAGATACCACTATCATACGCAGCAAATACCATTGTCCGGTTAATCTCGTAGGAGCTACCGATTACAATGGCGCCGCGCCCCTTGCTAAAAACTGGATTCTCGAACACGATGCGGGAGCCCGGCCCAACGCCGAATAACTCTACACCGCTCAGCAGGAACACTGGGTAGGTGCACCGGTAATACTGATCAGTGCCGGGCACGAACACACGTGTAATGCCTTTAGCATGAGCATCCCGAATAGCCGTCTGGATTGCTAGGCAGTCGTCGTTTACCCCATCACCCTTGGCTCCGTAATCACGCACATCCACGTAGTCTAAACCCAGTACAGGGTGGCGTGCTTGCACTAATTGAGTGAGTGCCATTTATCCTCCGGTTTTAGTGAGTGCCGACACTGCGGCATTTACATTGTTAAATTTATTACCAATGGCTTTGCTCTGCCACTGTCTGCGCTCCCATAGTCCCCAGCACACCCTATTGCGCCGCCCATTAATATACTGAGAGCAGTCGAAGGTCCAGCGGTTGCTGCCCTTGTACACCCAGCCAGTGCCTGGGGACTTCTGCTGGTACTTGCTAATATAGCGCCAATCCAGTACAGCTCTTCCTGCTGCCGCGTAATTCAGGCTCTTGAGATGCCGCTTCACGGCACTGCCATTGAAGTCAGCTACACCCACGTTATAAATGAAGTCTATAGACCCAACCAGAGCTACGTCAGAGAGCTGCATAGGAAGCCCGTTAAGGGCCTTTGCGTGTTCTCCTGCTGATTCTATCAGTTGCCTCTGACAATCGCTCAGAGAGGCTCTCTGGCCCATCTTGACGCCCTTTGTCTCCCCATAGCAGATAGTAGGGATCCCGGCGCTATCCTTGTAGGTGGTAAGGCTAAGACCCTCGTTGTGCTGAACCACCCCGGTAATGGCGCCGCCTAGCATAGTGGCCCCCGTGAGAGCCGCAATAACCTTAGTCCTTAAACTCATATTTAATAGTCCCCTTACGTGCCTGCTCCTCTAGGAGCTTGAATGTACGTCGCTTGTAATACGCATTCCACGCCAGGGTTAGCACTGCGCACACAGTCGCAGTGATGAAGCTGATAGTGCCCCAGTTCCAGCTCATTACCTCTGCCAACCAACCTCCTGATACCGTAGCGCCGGTAACTGCTGCACCTGCCCGGGTAGCGAGGTCAGACCCAACCACGTCTCCTACCTCAATCATCCTGCTGCCCCTTCTTCCTGAACAGCTTAAGAATCACCAGAATGACCGCTAGGAAGACCAGAGGAATGCTGGCCCCAGCTAATCCGGCGAGGATAAGACTGTAACTATCATTGTTAACCACCTGCAGGCGCTCTGCCTGGATTGTCCCGGTGCTAATAGTTTGCACCTGCTTCTTACTGGACGTGTCCAAAGTGCCTACGTTAGAATCCTGTACATCAGTTTTGTTGGTGGTGCTGGAGTCCACCTTGTTATTCAAGCCAACGGTTTGCTTGGTGTTCTCGGCACCAACCTGAGCAGATACATCCGGCTTAGAACCAACTAAGCCGGTGAGTGCAGAGGTCGCCGAGCAACCAGTCAGAGTAACCGCGAGCAGTAACCCAGCGACCAGCTTACGCATTAGCTAGCAGCCCTCACTGCGCCTACTGCAGCTTCCAGCGCAGCAATCTTGGTATCGAAGGCGGCACCCGTCTGGGCCACGTTCTGCGGCTGCGTAAGGATTACGTACAGGTCCTTACTGAGAATGTTCAGCTGACGCAGCAGCTCCTGCTGTTGTGCTGAGGTTGCTTTTGCAATTGCCATAATATATTCCTTATAAGTTAGGAGAGAGCGATACCAGTAATAACACCGCCGGTCACTGCAAAGGTAACGGTGTCGGTGAAGGTGCCTGTGAGGGCTACTCCGGTCAGCGCTTGACCGCCAGTAACGATAGCGGCCGTGGCTGGGGCTGCTACGCGAGATACTACGCCGTTGGCTACTACAGCGGAACCTGCTACGGTTTTGTTATTAGTACTGTCAGCAATAGTCACTGCATCTGTATTACTGACCATTGTAGTGGCCGCAGGCAGTACTACTTGCTTTAATGCCTCGTCCTCCACCTGTAAAGTGCCGGTAATGTTCTGTGCACCGGTGCTGTTCGTCACCTTACCCGTAGCGCCATCGCTCACGATAACCTGATTATCCGGGGTAGCCGAACCGGTGGCAGCGTCACGTACTGCTTGACGTTGCGCCAAAGTGGAACTTGCAAATGCCATTATCTTCTTCCTCTATGTTGTTTGCCTCTGCCTCGGTTATGCAGCCGAGCAGCTACACCCCGAAGGCCCTTAGACACTTTACTCTGTGCCCAATCCAGCGGGTTCTCAATGAAGGCCCGAGCCATCTTCTCAGACTCACGCTCAGCCACTACTTTCTCATCTTCCACCAGGTGCCCATTCAGCGTAGCCACCATCATGGCGATTGCGTCTGCTCGGTCATCCTTCGCCAGACTGCCGCGGTCGTACGTGATACCGGACAACTGCACGAACGCAGAGTACAGCCAACGCCTATCGCGGGAGTACGCCATACAGGTACTGATGTCGTCGTGAATGGCACGCTCATGCACTACCAGGCGATGGCGACGAGTAACTGGGCTGATTGTGTCGATGATACGACGCTCTTTCTGCGTGGAGTTGTTCAGGTCCCGTACACCAATACCGGCGAGACGTCGCTCCCGTAACCGGTTCAGGATAAGCATAGACACAGTACCGTGCCCCATGTTGCTCTCCACCACCATATCCGGGATGTCTAACTCTACGCACAGGTCAATCAGTTTATCAATGTTCTCTTCGCTGATACCTCCTTGGAAGCCGCCTACTGAGAAAAGGTGAATGTACGAGTTCGCAGCGCCGCCAGCAGCGTAGGACACTTCGTCCCCACCACAACCAGCAGGGTCCACCACCAGCACCTTATGCTGGTACGGCAGGTGCATATCCCCGTAGAATGCCGGGGAGTACATCTGCTGACCCATAATCCCCTCATGCTCGTGCTGGTACAGGTACCGGCGGTCTGCGATGTAGGAGAACGTCTCTGGGGAGGAATCCTGGCTGCCAGAGTAAACCAGCATATCCGAAAGCTTGATACGCGTGCGCATCTGGTCGGACAGCGTGGTGTCGAGCATGTACTGCAGCTGGAAGCCTTCCGGACCGAAGTCCAGCTCCTTCTCAATCAGCGCATCCTCATCATAGCGCCCGGTGTCCGTGCTCTCACCTAGCGTCCCGTCGACGCCAAAGCCGGTGCGTTTATAGCCGCGCTCAATAAGCTGCAGTATATAAGGAGCAAGTGTACTTCCATATCGCTCTTCCATTTCAACAGACGGAATGCGCCCAGGCCATACGCGCACCTCGAAGCCACGTCCCGGCAGGGTTTTATAGATACTGTCCTTGGTCTGAGGTGTACCCAGGTACAGCGTATCCCCGTGCGTACAGATAGCTGCGAAGTCTTTAGAAATCATCAGCAGCTGCTCACGCTGGGTTTGCGTTAAACCGTTCTTGGTGGTCTCAATCCTGTATATTAGAGGGAGGACGTTACCTCTCCCCCTACCTACTACTTGTTACCCCAGCGACGGTTGCTTGCGTCTGATAAGTTCTCAGAGGCTGGGATAAATCGGCACGTACCCTTGGAGTAAGTATGACTGCCGCTTAATTGTTAAGTAGTAGATACTGCATGTCCCCATGCAGAGTAGACTATATCTTCACCCAGTAATCACTGGGGCCCCCCGCTTCCCGGCACTTGCCAGTACTCCTTACGGATAGTCGTTACACGTTCCTCAAATGAGGCTTCGCTCGGTATCGCCCGGTCTGGGTTTCCACCGAATTCAAGGGGTTTAATGACGACCATGATGTTAATCGTCAGGAATCAGCAGGTCCGCTCGCTTCCCCTGCAGGGATGCAGTGATACCTACACAGGCCACGCTGGCGGATTTATCCAGCGGTTTCAGGTCGCAGTTGACATCATAGCCTTCGAATGAAGTGCGGTCCCCACGAGTAGGGTCAGCCTTCAAATAGCACAACAGCGGCCAGGTCTCCAGCATACGAATGATTAAGTTCGCTACGTCTGACGCCTGCTTCTCAGCACCAGACACAATCAGGATACGGCAGGATTGGTCCTGTATGAGCCGCCATACGGCGTACAGTGCAGCCAGTGTAGACTTAGCCTCACCACGCTGCGCAGCCACCATGCGCTTCCTAGGGCCCTTCTGCATGTACTCCGCAATGTCGGCCTGCATGTCCGTGAGCGTAAAGCCCAGGAAGCGCATACCGATGTATGCAAATTCCCGGAAGTCGCTTAGCGCTGCGGCCATCATCATAGCGATGTCCTCGCGCTCCTCTTTGAGAATACTGCGCGGATTCGCACTATAACCAGTAAGTTTCTGGTTGAGCATGCGCAGTCTTCGCGCAGTCTTCGCCGATACCATTAGACAATTCCTTCTAGTAAGTCCTCAGAGTCTGAGCCACCAACTTTGTTTAGAATCTCTTGCTTACGCGCCTCTCTTCGCGCCGCTAGTTCGTCATCGAATTCGTCACGGAGGTCCTGCATCTCCTCGGAATCTGCATCCGCGGTGATGTCGTTGTCCTTCAAGAACTTAGCGATAACGGATTTATCTGCGGCGGGGAGCGGCACCTCGTCTTCCTTAGACTGCTTGATTTCTTCAATCAATGCCTCGGTGAACATTCGGTGCAGCTCCGAGAGGCGGCTACGTTTAGCTGCCCCTGCCATTATCTAACCCTCATTGCTCTAATATAACCCTGAACAGTACAAGTCCCGGTAAAGGAGGCCCGTGCTACCAGGTACACAGTGGTTGTTGTACTTAGCCGTAGACGGCGCGACATACCCTGTCTTGAGGAATTCCCGGCCGCTAACGTGGTGGTTATGGAATATAAGTCGTACCAGTTGCTAGGGAGCACCGCACTGGTGGCACTAACTCCAAAACTGAGAGCAGTAACGTTGCCACTATTAGTGACTAACAGGGCACTCTCAAGCTCATACTCCCCCGCCGGTAGGTCCAAGGACAGAACGTTCAATGAGGTTTTGCTGGTAACACTTACAGCTGCAGCGGTTGCGGCACTCAGTACTTCCCCCACTACACCAGTAGCTGCAGCCGCGCCGTCAGTGCGGCCGAATATACCGCCGCTCAATCCGGTTAATGCTGTGATGTCTCCGTTGTTACCGGACACCGCTGCTCCCAGATTGGTCCTAGCAGTAGCGGCATCACCGGCCCCGGTGCCGCCCTTTGCAATCGGCAGGCTACCAGTTGCCCCCAGGGTAGCATCGTCTGTACCATCAAAACTAGCGGCGGTAGCGGACGTCAAATCCACCACCAAAGATCTTGCTGTGGAGAGCTTTGCAGCCGAGTCAGCAGCGCCAGAGGTGTTCCCAGTACCGCCTTGAGCTTTACTCAGCGGTGTAGTTAATCCGCTTAAGCTAGTGATATCAGAGTTAGCACCCTTGGCTGCCTTGGTCGCTACTGCTGCTTGGTAGTCCAGAATTATCTGAGCATCGGCATTTGCCCTGACTGACGCCTCTTCCCCTAATGCCGTAGCTGTAGCGTAAGTTTCCGAAAGCTCTGCATCATACCCCAATCTGGCAGACACTAGCGTACCCGCTGGAAGTACCTCTGCAAACAGTAGAGTGTTATCCACCACCTCAAAACTGTAGCCTGGAATCTGGTTTACGCCTTGTACGTACACTATAGCCTTTGTGAAAGACAATCCAGGCGTCACTTCATCAGTAGCTTCTGCCAATACAGTATACCATGGGTAGCTTACCGTAGGCTCCCCCGAGATAAAGGTTTGCTCTAGGTTGGTAGTACGAACATCGAGCGCATCATCTGCGGCTTTGCGTGTAGCGACTTCGGCATCAATACGGACACCTAGTGCCGCATCCCCGGTATCTACATAATTCTTGGTCGCAGCATCCTGGGTGTCTGTAGGGTCTGCTACGTTAGTGATGCGGTACCCGTTCATGCTTATATTCCCGTAGAATCCGGGAATAGCCCTGCCTTCCACAAGCTCTTGGGCTAAGTGTAAGAACTGCGTGTTTTGAGAGTCTACATTCACCTCAATGAACGGAGAACCACTGGCAAACTCAATGTACAGGTACTCGCGTTTGGTCTTGCGGATTAACAGCACAGTGGTGCTCGCCGTTAGGGCCGAATTCAATTTTATATTGGTAGCGCTGGTCCAAGTATATCCAGTGGTTTCCACACCGTCTAGGTATACATGAATATAGGACTTGTCCAAATACTCAATATCGCACTGGATATCCTGGGTACCAGCTGGCTTGATTTGTTCTTGCCAGCTGAATGCCATATTAATCGTCTCCGAAGTTATTGATGATAGCTCGCGTAGGTGCGAATTCCTGGGTTAACGGCACCAGTCTAAGGAATGTCTTAATGTCGGAATCCCCTGTAGCCAGCCCCTGCAGAGCCCCCAATACCCCAGTGATATAACTCATTGACGCTAGGGAGTGTCTCGGAGTGTCCCCAAGGAATGCAGCTGACAGCATGGATATACCGCCGATAGCGCTCATACCCAGAGCAGCCTCGCTAATAAGTCTGCTAGTATCCGCCTCTTTGCCATCCATACTATGTTTAGCCATAGTAGCCAGCAGCATCAACGGGAACTGGTAAGCCATGATGTGTGCCACACCAATCCACCCGGCGTCGTTCAACTCTCTGCGGAGAATCTTGTTAGTGGCCGCCAGTGCAAAGCTCTGGTAGCCGACAATAAGTTTACCGATAGGGTTGAACTGTGCGAAGTGGGAGGTTTCACCTGTACGCACCTGCTGCACTACATAATCCATCATGCGCGTCCCTACAACCTCAACTTGCATTTGCAGGTCCGGCTGGAACATAGCGCCCGGGTTAGCCTTGTTGGCAGCTATAGCGCGGTCCGCAACGTCACGGGTAAGTCCGAAACGCTCCAGACGCTTAAACGCCTCAGCATCACCCTTGAACATCTGCGTAAGCTCATCCGCGACAATACCGGAGTTCAGGTTAACCTGCAGCCGATGCACCATGCTCATACCGTTGACGTGACGTGCAGCCTGCCCAACATTCTGGGTGACATTGAACCAGGAGGCCTGACGGGTCAGGTCCAGGTTATCGTCAGCGTACGTATTCAGCCAGCGGAAGCGCATATCCCTTTGGATGTTACCGCGCAGTACAACATCTAGGCGCGATGCCATATCCGAGGTATTAATAGCCACAGAACCCTCTTTGAACCAGGGCTGGTCTCGCATACTCCGCAGGACCCTGGCCATACCGAACTCCTTCATAGCCAGGGCTGTGTCGGTTATCTGGTACAGCCCGGAGTTCTTGAGCATTGTGGCGTTCGCCATATTACCAGCTGCGCGCAGCAGGTCCGGAAGCTGCTCCGCATCAGCGGGTGCCCCGCCCAGGATAAAGTCGATAGTATCATTGACAGTCTTCTCCCACTTGGCTGGATTAGCCAGGGTATGCTTAGATTCATCAATCATCTTACCCAACTGCCCCAGGTCCTGTACACCTGCGTAGGCCATACCAACACGCCCAGACATACGGTTAGTATACCCGTGCATAACCTTGGCTACATCAGTATCCATCAGGTCCTGCATGCGCATGCTCTTACCATTCACCAGATACTCTTTGTCCATGTTGAACCGAGTACGCTGGCGCAGGTTCCGCGCAGGGGATGTGCTACCGGATTCGCGTACATTCGCGGCTAGGAAGCTCTGGATGGCAGACTCATCTACACCAGCGCTGCGCATAGCCATAACGACCTCATCGTTGCCCATACCGTTAATCAGCTGCTTCCACATAGGGCCAGACTGTCCGGCATGACCATTGTAGATACCGTCAACCATCTCCTTAGCAACGCGCTGCACTGTTTCGGATTCCATGCTCGGATATACATCTCGCAGAGCGGAACGGAACAGGGACCGGTAATCGTCCAGGGTATTGCCTTGCATAATACCTTGGCGCATCTTGTCGTAGCTATACTGGCGCGGGAAGTAGTAGTCGGACTTAACCAACGCCCCATCGTCAACCAAACCAGCTGCGCGCATATGCTCATACCACTTACCAGCCCAACCGGACCTACGGTATGCGTCTACCAGTGGGGCAATCTCTGCATCAGGTACAGGCACAGGGCGCCCATGAACTTCGGCACTATACGCAGAATCTAGGTACGTACCTAAACGGCCCTCTAACTCAGCACGTGCAGTCCTGAAAGACTGGCGGTGGAAGAACCGTGAGAGCATACCTACGCCACGGTCCCGCAGCGCACCAATAATAGCATCTTCTACTATGCTGGCGCTTGCGTCCATCTCTAAGGTGAGGTTGCGCTTGAAGTCTACTACTGATGGCTTACGTCCGCCTACTGCCGTAGCATCCGATACAAGCAGTTTAGCCAAGTCTTCGTTACCTTGTGCGATATTATCATACAAGGAGAACATAGTGGCAAACTTACTCTTAACACCATCCAGCATAGCTTGAGCACCCTTAGCCTCGTTGAGGGTAGTACTGCCTGCTAGGTCCTGAAAGGCTTCGCTGCGGAAGCTCTGGGCTTGGTCTGCATAATCCTTAGCTGTCCACTTAACGGCATCCTCGTACGCATCCAGGACATCTTCCAAGACAGAGCCTTTGGCCTTGATGCCCAGAGCGTTCATGATGTACTCCCCGACCTGGCGTAGTACGCTCTTACCGCTAGCAGATTGGGTGCGCGCTAGGTACTCCACCCACTCCGGGCTGTCGCCTAGTCCCGCCAGCATCTCGTGCACATCACTAGCATAATAGCGCATACGTCCAGTCAGCGTAGCGTCAGCAGCCACAGCAGTGCGTACGTCTTCCAGACGCTTGGCCAACTCCGGGTTGCTGTCAACGGCGCGCGCGGTGGCGGCGTGAATCAGTTCGTGCACAGCTACACGACTAGTGCCTGCGTCCATGGCGCGCAGTGCGTCCCCAGCCGTCTCCCACGTAGTGCCGTTGGCGCTCTTAGGTGCGCGCAGTGATACCTCTCCACGCAAAGCTAAATCTCTCTGGGAATAGGTATACCGGCTACGGTTTGCTGAACCGGCCACCAGTTTAAAATCAATGTCGTTTACGGCATCGCCCAGAGTATCCAGAATAGCCTTCTGGCCTGCTGTCAAGTGCGTAGATGTTTTCAAAAACTGAATTACGTGCTGTGCCTTCACAGTCACTGCAGTAGTATTATTACGGGATACCGGGATACTCTCATCCAGCGCCCTAGTGAGGATATCCTCCCCCCCTCCTACTCCTGTAACATTAGCGTCCCTAGCTGTACGAGTTGTAGGCGCATCCGTGTCAAAAGCAGGCTCACGCCCAGTACGGGCCCTGGCAGCAGCCTTGGCGGCCCTAGACATATCCCAGAGTTGGTCCAGTCCTGCTACCCCAGCAATCAGCGCCGTGACCGCGGCGGATTGCCCCAGTTGGTCCTGGGCATACATTGCTGTACCTACGTCAGCAGCACGGATAGCGGAGCGTACGACCAGGCCGGTGCGCCCAGCAATGCCCGCCGCAGACACAGGGGCCAGGATGAATGGAGAATCGCCTACCAACATACCCGCGAACCCTGCTACTGCATTGTCCGCCATTAAGCGGTCACGGTCACGCTGCTCAAGCATTTGCTGCATGCGGTAGTTGTAATCTTCGACCGACACCGAGTCGTGCAGGTACTCAATCTCTTCCTGGTTTGGGGCGTACAGCTTAGCTCGGGTGTCGCTGCTTAGAGTCTGCTTAGCATTAAAGTTTAGGTCCCGGTCGAATGTTGGGGATAAGGCTTTACGGATAGCTGCCCCTACAATACTGTTTCCCATACCCGATGCAAAGCTCTCCCCAGCGGTAGTAGCTGGGGTCTTGGCCTGTGCCAGTAAGGAGGCACGCTCCAGTGCGTTTAAGCCGTTGTCTCCGGCATCGTTCCAATCTACGCGCTCAGGCGCAGGTTTAAGTGTTGCGCCCTTAGCAGAATCCTTTTCCTGTGGATTCGGTTCTTGGTTCAGAAACTGAGCCATAATATCTCCTAAAAGAATTTTGATAAGGGGAGGCCCCGAAGGGCCTCTGGTTAGTGCGTTGCTTCAAAGAGCCAATCACGTAGGTTTTGTTCCAGGTACTTCTTACGCTCAGGTTGGGCCTGCTTGTACGCCGGAGTATTCCGCAGCGCTTGCCAAGCCCTGCCCTGGGCCTCAGATACAGGATACTGATACGCCCCCACCGGGGACTTAGCGGCCTTGCGTACCTGTGCCATAGCCTCTGCTACAGGACCAGAGCTACCGTTACCACCGTGATAGTTCAGGTCCACCATAACCTTTAACGCCTCGTCGGAGGAGTTCAAACCCTGCCCCTTGAGTTGCTTCTGCACGTTCGGAATGTACTGCTTCTCCAGGGAGGATTTGAGGATACTAATACCGTCGTCAATGGTCACTTTCTGAGGGACAGGCATGCCTGAGTTGGCGTGCAGGCCGAAGCCTACGCTACCCTTGCCCTTGCCTTCTCGGAACCCTTCGAACTTCATAGTGGTGGCGAGGATGTCACTGAACAGCGACGGTTCCAACCCAACCGAGTTACGGCCATTGACCTGTACGCTAACAGCACGTCCATTGTCGTGGTCGTAGAAGGTGGCGGGACGTACGCCTACTTGCTCGCTGCCAATCTTCATTTCTCCAGCCAGCGCTGAATCATACGCAGCCTGCGCAGTAGCCTGAACGTCGCGAAGGTTCACAGACATAGTCTGGAATGTTCCCTTCTTGTCGAACACGGTTACGGTCATGTTCTGACCTGCGTTGCCCGCTGTGGCTGCCTGGATTACTACACGCTCCATATTGCTGGGGTCGGTAATAGCCTGGACTTGGTTTTGAATCTGCTGTTGCAGCGTAGCCTTGAACTGCTCCTGGTCGCCCTTGTAGTCGCCCATGATAGACTGCAGAGAGGTCCCTGCAGGCAGATACACGTGCCTCGGTGTACCGGCAATTTCCAGCTCCAGCTTACGGGCTTGGATGTTACCCTTGAGCATCGTGTTGATGTCCTCGGCATCTTTACCCACCAGAGATTCTGGGTTGCGGCTGTACGTGTAACGGTACTCTTCCTCCATAGCAGCGCGCGCTTCCTGGCGCTGAGCGTCGGCATCACCAAAGAAACTGAACCAGTTGCTGGTACCGCTAGGGTCCACCATCTTGTCCGTGGGGTTACTCTGGATATTGCTGTAGCGCCCACTGGCCTTGTTACGCGCCTGGCGGCGCAGGTCGTCCAAGATAGTGTCGCTAGCGTTACTCGGGTTTTGTGCAATGGCTTTCTGCACCACCCCCTGCCACTCGGATGGGACCTCAGACAGCAGTGCCATCTTACCTAAGTCAGTACTGGTGCTATAAGCCTGTGCCCACAAGTTAATACTGCTGACGTTCTCACGGGAAACCTCACCGTCCTCACCGAGCTGGTCCAGCGTAGTCAGTGTACGTGCCATGTCCGAAGACATACGCTTGTGCGCCTCGTTGACGGCCCACGCATCCTTGCTGTTGCTTCCATATGCCAGCAGCTGCAAGTTCCCTTCCGGGGTGTCCGGAAAGCTCTTGAGCAGCTCATTGCGAGCCTTACCAAGGTCCCCTTTGTACATCCCCGCCAGGGTGGAGCTTGGCATGTTCCCTGTAATTGCTGTGCGCAATGCCTGAGTGTCCGCTGCCTTCTCACGAATAGTCTGGGCCTTGTTCCAGAACTCCATGCTGGTTCCAGCGCTAAGCACGTCCGACGCCGACAGTTCAATGACTCGACTACGAATACGCGCCATCGTCTGTTCTTGCTGCTCAGGAGTCTGACCCTCTAAGGAAGAGATTGCGTCAGAGATTTCAAAACGGGCCTGGGTCTCAATCTGAGCACCAGCGCGCTTGAACTCCTGATACAGAGCCGCGTTGACGTCCACGGAGTTAACTCCGAGTTCCTTGGTAGCTAGCTCTTGCAACTGGTTGATTACCAGCGGGTCCTGAGTCTGCTGTGCTACGCTGACCAGATACTGCTTGGCCCGGTCCAGCTTCTTGCTCTTGTCCAGGTGCTCAGCGGCCAGTATGCTGTCTAAACCGGTCTTGATAGACATCTGCGCAGCGGCACCCTGTCCTGCTTGTAGGCGCTGATAGAACTCGTCACTGGACGAGCTAAGGCCACGGTCAAGGGCACGGTCGGCTTGAGCCACGGCAAACGCCGCGCGCCCTTTCTGGAAGGCTGTGTAGTTCGCCATGCTCGTAGCACGGAGCTGCTGCAGCACGGCCGTAGCAGACTGCTTGGACATCTCTGGGAGATACATACCGAGCTTGTCCGACATAGACTGGACGTGCTCTTGCTCTTGCTGCTGGAATTCCTCGTCAGTCAGACCAGCCTCGGCAGCTTTCTTCGCCCGTGCGATACTGTCTGTACGCCACTTGGCTAGCGAATCGTACGCAGCAGCTGATACGTAACCATCCTGGTAAGCTTCGCGTACGAAGATATTCTGTTTCTGTACAGCCTCATCCTTGGAGGCCATCGCATCCACGGCACCCTGGGCATCCATCGCGCCACGCACTGTGGCGGCTGCCGCGTTCTCCTTGATTCCTTCCTCGAAGCCTACTCCGAAGTCCTGTACGAATCCGGACAGTGCGGCTAATCGGTTGGCCTTGCTTGCGTCTACTGCTACTTCACCGGCAGAAGAGGGTAGTTGTACCTCATTGGACTGGAGTTGTACTCCACCAATATTAAGCCCCTGCCGGGTGGGTTGAATTACAGGCATTTACTTCCCTCTCTGTTTACCAGGTGTGAACCTTGCTATCTCCCTTGCTGCCCCACAGGTCGTACAGAAACGAGTTCTGTGCTGTAGGCTCCACGCTGGGTGCACTAGGTTCTGGTGTAGTTTCTGATAGCTTATTACCCACGTACTGTCCGAGCATCTGCCCGCCTGCGCTTAGGGCCATGTTGAACATCTTGTCGTAGCCGCTTTCCATGTCCATATTAGCCAGGCCGGAATCAACGGTCTTATCCACCAGCATGCGGAAGCCCTCTTCCTGAGTTGCCTGCTGGTCCCGTATACTGGCCTCTTGACGCCCCGCTACCGTGTTAACGGTGGCTACGGCGTCCCTAACAGACGCTCCCATAGTGCCGGAAGACGCGGCCTGCAGTCCTACTTGACTCTGGGCCTGCAGCTTCTGCTGTTGGATGTTAAACAGCGACACCTCAGTCCGGTCCCTGGACTGGGCGCGTTGCAGCGCAATGTCATTGAGCTGCTTAGCGGTCTGCTGGATTACGGCCTTGTTCCGTGCCTTGGATACCTCAACCTGCGCCCCAGCACCTAGCAGTTTAGAGCCTGCTAGGGCGGCGGCTGCCCACCACATACCCATATTAAATTCTCCGTCTGCGTTGGTTGTAGCGCAGGATATACGAGATATCCAGCACGTTCAGTTCCATAGAACCCTCAGTAAATAACGTCACCTCGGTTGTATCTGCATTAGTACGGCACGGCACGGTAATCGTAGCCAGGTCCATACGCAGGGTCTGCCCGAGTGTCAGCTCCTTTGAGTTCATCAGGATACCAGTTAGCTCCCCACCCCAGTTGACGTCCCGTGGAGTGTCTAGTACCTGTACGTCGAAGTGCCCGGAGTTACGTACCGCTACGTCCAGGCGCAGCAGACGCACGTGCCCACTCCCCACGAGCTTGTCATTCTGGTCCCGCAGAATAGGTGTAGTTAACGTGAACATACTACGGTAGCGTCGACCGATTACGTAGGTGCCATCAGGTACGCCGCGCACAACCCTCAGGGTGTTCTCCCCAGCAATTTCCTTGATGCCAACCTCAGTAGGCCCCATAGGGTTACTGGGCAGGTACGTTAAGATAAGCTCCTCCTTGTAATTGTCAGCCCACCCAACTGGTCGTAGTACCTCTGGAACAGTGAACACCCCGTCCTGTACTTGAACTTGCTTCTGCAAATCCGAGTAGGCTTCGCGGTACTTCGAGCCCAACTGATAACCTTCACGCGGGTCCATAGACACAATCAAAAGCTTGTTGCTAGGACTGGGTCCTTGCATGTACAAGAATACCTCATCCTCCAGCGCCTGTACGCTCAGTATTGGATACGGGAACGACCACTTGTGCCACGCTGCCTGCATCTTAGCACCATCGCTTCCGCCCCACATGAACTCGTAGACCAGCAGGCTGCTGCGCTCCCCAGACAGGCGCGAGAAGGCCATGTTGGTGACGCTGGAGTTTTGCATCTGCAACACCCTTCCTGGGATATACCTCGGTAGGTGCACCGTGGCGTCCTGTGTAGTGTACTGCGACGAAGTGTACGGCGACGGTATTAACTCCAGAATACCCGCGTAGCTGTCGTTGCGCTTGTTCGGGTAGATTACCGTCTGCCCCGCCATTACCGGGGTCACACGGCTGTCGCACTCGTAGGTGCTGGTAATACTAATACTTGCGTTGGTGGGCGTAAGCACCACAGAGCCGGGCACAACCGCCTGCATACTGTTAGCGAACAGGACCAGGTCCCGGTTGAACTGCACAGCGGTACGGTACACCGAATCCTGCGCAGACGCAGAGCTAATACTGATACGGTCCGTATCCAGCAAAGATGTCACAGTAGAGCGGTAGAAGCGCTGATACAGGCCCGAGGCTGACATATCCACGGAGCTGCCACTAAGCAGAACCAAGCGGCCCTGGAAAGCTGCAATACCCGTGATGTAGCCATTCTCCACGAATCCGGGGTCGCCGTTGTTGTCGTCGTTTCCGGCCAGCCGCCCTTCCCAATCCCGCGCAATGATGCTGTCATCCGCGGCGAGCTCCCTGGGCATGTTCGTAATCTTGGTGATGCTGCCGTACGCCCCCACCTCAGACCAGGTGCGGGTACTGTAATCGAACTGGTACCACGCTGTCTCAGACGAGGCCGTACCCACTCGGCACATTGCTCCACCGGCTTCTGCGGGGAGCTGTGCAGGCAGGTCCTGCTCCCGGTCTACGCGAGACTGGTTGGATACCCCAGCGTAAGTATCACCAGCGTCAGAGGACACCACACAGTTGCTTAACCCATAGAAGAACAGGTACGCGCCACGTACACTCACGTTCCCAGCTGGCAATCCATTTGCCACAAGAGAGTCTCGTAGTTGCTGAGCCACGTAGATGCCAGATACCTCCTCAGCGTTGCCGCTGGTGCTACCGGCAGCCGGTGCAGTGTAGTCCCCGGAGTAATCCACCCCGGCAGAGGTAACGGTGACGTTCCAGCGTTTCTGGAATGCTGCAGACTTAACGTAGAAGAACCCAGTGGTGCTGGGGTCAATACGCCCAGTGTTGTCCACGGTTGTGTTCGGAGCCATCTCGGTGTTCAGGATATAAGTCAACCCAGCAATACTTGCGGTCTGCAAGGAGGTCTGGCCTACGGTGGTAATAAAGTAGGGGTCATTGCCGGAGTTAAGGATGGTCTTCCCATTCTTAGCCAACAACCACCAGTTACCGTTGCTGGTGTTAATCAGTAGGTGCCTACCGTCAGTGCCGCGCTCTACGTATTCAGTGAACAGGGAATCAAGCCTCGGATTATCAATCGTACTCTCCCAGACAATCTCGCTAGGAGGCCTACGGCGGATACCGGAAACCGGGTCGCTGAGCATATTCAGCTGCGCCCCCAGTTGCCCGGGCTGGCGCTCTCTTGGAACCTGCTGGGAGACGCCCTGCAGCAGACTCTGGATAGTACCCTCTAGAGCATGTGTAGGTGTTTGTGCCATATACTCCCCTTAAACCATAAATAGAGCACGGCGGATTCTGCGTGCAAAACGGGTCTTGCTGGTGCTGAACTTCTGATTGCGCAGATGCTCGCGCAGCACCATGCTCTTGTAACGCTCAGCTTCCTGTGCGTAATTAGCGTAGTTGCTGTCTCCGCCCAGGTCGTTGAGATATACCTGTGCAGCGGTGTAGTTAGCCACCCACATAGCTGCATGTTCCGGCAGGTCCTCAAAGTCCAAGTCCAGGACTATTTTTAGATTGACGGCACTGTCGAAGTATTGGTTCTGCTCCATCAGGTCGTACAGGTTCCCATCACGTACCCCGTACTTGGAGTCAGAGCCAGCATCATATACGGCCAGCTGGTTCCACGGTACTTTAATAAAACCGTCAGTAGTAGGCGTAACTTCACGCTCCACCACGTTAAACCAGAAGCCTGTGCTGAGCAGCCCACGACGGTTGCGAGCAAGCGCAGAGCGAGCTAACCCCGCACTGGGATTGCTGGTGTTGATGTCCATAACGCGAGACTCCCCCAGGGCTTCCAGCGTTAAGTTAATAGCATCGAGTTCTCTCATATTTGTTCCTCTATTAAAGACCCCTAGGACCCTTAAGACAGGGACAAAAAAAAAAAAAAAAAAAAAAAAAAAGCCCCTGGCACCCGAAGGCACCAGGGGCGCGTATTACTGTTCCGTAGTGTCAGCGGCTACGTCAGCCGCCTTACGGGTTTTCTTGGTAGCCTTGCGGCCAGATTCAACCGAAGCCACCTGGATGTTTTTCGCTACATCGGTGGCGGCCTTAACCGCCTCCCGCTGAGCTGCATTGGCCTGGAGAGTCTCCAGACCGAACGTAGCAATTACTGCCATTGAACCTCCAATTAGGGCTTGGGGGTGAAGGTGAACTTGGTCACCGCCGCGGTGTCCGGACGACGCAGGCCGATGTTGTACATCGCGTAGCAGTCCAGCACGTTGCTGAACTCGCGCTCATCGTCCCAGATACGGGAGGTGAACGGCTTAGCTTCGACAGTCACCAGGGTCTTGGACTTGCTGAAAGTCACCATACGGCACAGCGCATCGTCAGGGGTGACAGTGTAAGCAGAGCCCAGCGGGTGCGTATCACCAGCGGTCGGGAACTCGGTGCACTCGACTACAGGCACACCGTTCATCTTCACTACACGACGGTCTTTGTAACCGTCGTTGTTGGATGCACCAAAGTCCAGGTTCAGGAGCTTCGGATGCTCCAGCAGGCGCGAATAGGTATCGACATCCACCAGAGTGACCATATCCGCCAGCGGGGTCTTGCGCTTGATGAGTTCATCAATACCAGCCTTGTGCGCCAGGTTGATGTTCATGGCGTTAGCCTCCATCTCAGCCTGGGTCAGCTGCGTGTTGGTAGTTTTACCCGGAACTAGGATGGCCGCGCCTACCTCGATACCGTCGTTGAACGCCGGTTTCAGGTGCGCCGGTGCAACCCAGGAGCGGCCCTTGATGAGCTGAATCAGGTGCGCCTGGTCGAACGTCTCTGCGAACTCGGAGCCGTTGTTCTGACCCATCTCAGAGAGGAAGTCCGGACCGGTCCAGTCGTCCTGGTAGTCGATTGGGTTACGGATGTACAGCACGGTATCCACCACGATAAGCATCTTATCGTTACGGACCGGAGTGCTATCCAGCGCCTCACCGGAGCGACGGCCCTTCACCGAGGAGGTGTTCAGTCGGTCAATACGGTAGGTGTTGGACCCGCTGATAGAGCGCTGGCTGGAGAGGCCCAGGAATAGAGCCTGATAATTAAAGCGGGTGTCTACTTCGTTCTGGTACACTTCCAGGTGAATATCTACGTCAGACGCCGCGCCGCCCCAGTGGGCTCTTGTCAGATTACCTTTATAGATAGTGCCGGCCATGCTTTAGTTTCCTTTATAAATAAAATTAAAGACCTACGCGCTTACCAGCTTCACGGCGTGCGAGCAAATCATTATAACGTTGACTGAACTGTGGGGACGCCAAGCTACGGTTGCCCGCTTCCTGACGGAGTTTGGTATACTCTGCACGGAAGTCCGCAGCAGATAGTGCATTATTGCTGGCTACACCCCGTACCATTGGATTCTGTGTCTTGATAAGACCCATATCCCGGCAGAAGCTCGCCACCAACTCAGCGGCCTGCTTAAGCTCGCCCGAGTTAGCGAGTACACGAGCCGCGTTACGAAGAGGTTCAGGAGCCTTGGAATTAAACAGCTGCGCTGCTACCTCCCAGTTCTCCTTCCCGCCTACAATATCGTAAGCTTCCTGTACTGCCTTGGTGGCTTGGCCAACCTGGTCTTCCAGGTACGCCTTAGCCAACAGCTCTGCATAAGCAGCGTGCTCGCCGAAACGTTCCTTAATGAAGGCCGTATCGATTAGGTTAGGGTCCTGATACTCCAGGGCCTTACCAAGTGCCCGCACCATATCAGAGTCAGTTAACCCAGACACTTGCTTCAACATGGCTACCCCGGCGTCAATCGCCGGATTGCCTGTCTGAGCCAGCCCCTGGGGCTGCTCCTTAGTACTATCGCCACCCTTATCCAGGGCCGCTTTTAGGGCTTCGATATCCAGAGGAATCTTAGCAGGGTCAGGGGAATCTTTGCCCTGTTGCTGCTGGGTAGGTGCAGGCGCATCCTGCACGCCCTGATTGTTCGGGGCGTTAAGGGGAGCACCTAGGCCCGGAATCTTAGGGCCGCCTTGATTGTCTACCTGTGTAGTTTCTACGTTCTGACCGTTTTCTACGTTATCCATCTATGCCTCTGTTGTTAACTTGGTAATAAGCCCAGCTGCTTACCTGCTACTGTCGGGTCTGCTGCTGTCAGTCCCTGGAGTTGGTCCTGTGCTAGACCTGTGGACGTATCGGCAGACGCATCCTGAACCTGTTGCTTCTGCTGCAGCTGTTCTTCGGTGTACATGAACGGCTCGCTGACGATACCATAAGCGTCGAAGTACCAGTCTACGCACGCATCCTTGTTGAAGCGCGGAGTAATCTGCTCAAGCACCGGGATAGCCAGCTGCATGGACTGTGCCGCCTCTAACAGCTTATCCGCCGCCGCGGCCTTAGCCAGCGCAGAGGTACCCACCGTAACGTTGATGCTCACTACACCTTCACTGAGATACAGCTTAAAGCGGGGATACACCAGTGCAGTGTACAGGTACGCCAGCTTACGCAGCCAGGTGTCGCTCAGGATACTGAACCCGCCACCCATAGCAGCTTCCGCCTCTTTGGCATTCTGGCGAATCTCATAAGCCGTGACACGCTCCCCTTGCCGGGAGTTACCAGTGTACATGAACGCACGTGACAGTTTCTGTTCGAGCATCTGAATGTTGCTGGCAATCCACTGAATCTTCTGGGCAGAGCCGCCCTCGTAAGCAGTGACGGGAGACTTAGTGTTTCCGTTGGAACCACCACCACCCACCTGCACAGCCTCTCCGGTCTCGGCCGTAGAGAACTCATCCACGTCCAGGCCGGAGCTAGAATCTACTAGCGGAATCAGCCTAGAGGCCTCAACCTCGTAGTTGGTCAACGCTTCCGATAGTACCGATAACCGGGCGAAGTCCCCAGCGTAGTCCTCTACCAAGCCGCGCCCATAGTGCTCGCCGCTAACAAGGTTCCACACCAGTACGTTGTAAGGAAGCTCCAGCTCCGGATAGGTGCTGCTGTCCCCGATGCGGTGCCCGTCTGCTTCTTGGTACACCTCGTAGCTTACTACCTCTGCACCGTCCTCTGTCCGCTTAACTTTGCGACAAGCGGCAGTGTAGATATCAACGTCGCCGTATGGGTCTTTGTCACGATAGAAGGTGTTCTGGAAACTCTCTGGCAGGTCCTGGACGCTTGCGCGCTCCCTGATAATGAGTCGCAGGACGTTCCCGCTGCCATCCCTTCGAACGGTAAAGTTACGGACTGAGTAGACGATGGATTTACCTGTCCGCTCATCAATATACTCCAACGCGTTACCTGTAACCAGCAGCAGCTTCACAGCCTGCAACTTCGCAGCATAACCGTCTTTCTCAAATACTTTCTGTGACGCTGTGTTCTCGACCTCGGCCAGCTTAGATTCTGCCGTAGCAGCACTGCCCAGAGAACTAATGAACTCGTCCAGGTCCGAACTCTTGGAGAACCGGAAGAAGCTAGTGCCTTGCGGAAACAGTGCACCTACAATCTTAGTGGCTGCGGTGTTGACCAGCTGCGCGCCAGTGCTCTGGTAGTCACGCTCCAGCGGTCTGCGTCTACCGTCCAGGGAATCGTCCCGGGTAAAGATAGTGCTGAGCGTCCACTGCGCGAACTTCTCAGAGGCATCCAAGACGCCTGCGTCCTGGTCCTTCTTAAAGAGTTCTGCTAATGTTGCTTTTTGTTCCAAGCTACCCCCCCCCCTTACAGGCCCAGAGGATTGCTCTGCCCTGCTTGTCGCCGTTTCTTCTGCTCAGACGTAATTGCATCTGCAGATGCAGAGGCAGCCCCTGCGGGGTCAATCTCAGCAATGTTATCTGCGGCGCTATTAGCCTCTAAGGCAGCCTGTTGTTTCGCTGCGCTGGCCTGCTGCTCTGCCAAGCGCTGCTGCGCCTCTAATCCTGCGTTGTCAGTAAGGCCGAGCATATCCGTGGCCTTGCCTAACAGTTTACCTAAACCACCACTCATTCTGACCTCACTAAATGATAAGTTGTCTTGTACGTGTTATCCGATGTACTCCGGCTAATGGCAATAAGCCCAGCGCGCATGCACTTGGCTATTGCGTGCAGCCCCTGCATAATCACAGTCACTGCCGCACCGTTGTTCGGTTTCAATACGAAGAAGTCCGTATACAGCACAGGCTCTACATAATGACAGTCCTCTACAGCTTTTGGATAGTAGCTGACAGCGCCGACTAAGCCACCTTGGGAGTCATAGACTCCTAGTATATACTGTTTACCTAGTATACTTTCCATTACTCTACAGTAGTGCTGTTCTGGAGTCAGGCCCCGACTAATGCCGTGGCCCAGTTCGTGCAGTTGCTCCACTGCGTCTGCAACCTCATCAAACCTATGCAGAACCTTGAGAGTGTAATCGGAAGTTTTACTAGTGTGTTTTAACTTCATTCCTACTCCTGTAACATTAAATTTTTAGCAGAAGAAGAACGGGGATTCCAGCACTTGCCGGATGTCCAGAGTACCCACCTCAGGCATATCCAAGTCCGTCAAGTCCGCCCCAGCCGCAGCAGCGGCGCGAGTGATATCCCCCAGCAGGTCGTGCTCTTCGTAGAGGCGCACAAACTGTTCGCGGATGTGTCGGTGCATAGCATCAACATCGGCTGCGTGAGTAGCCAGGGAGTCGTGAATAGGCACGATGTCCAGCCCCTCCGCAGCGCAGAGCACCATCATCAAGTGCGTACTATCCAGGCTATGCACAAAGTTTGGGGCAATCCCGGAGGCTGCCTTGCGCTTGTTGCAGGTCTTAAAATCCCGGTTGTGTACCAGCACTGCTGACAGGTTCATACAGTCAATACGTACGCGCACTTCTTCACGCTGCGTGTAGCGGTTCATTACTAGTCCGCCCAGCGGCGTATACCACTGCAGGTGCTGGCTTGCCGGTACACGTCTAGCGAGGTTCTGCAAATACCCCATAACTGCCGCAGCAGCTGGGTTTGCCTCCTCGATAGCAGTACGCATACGCGGAGCCAGATAGCACGACAAGTTCCACAGGCTGTTAGTCTCGGTACCCTCGTACCCCTCGGCGCAAGCACCTTCGAAGATGTAGTCACTGCAGCTGCGCACCGTAGCGCTGTAGAAATAGGTCATACTAGGGCGCTTGGTCATGCTACGGGTGATTTCGTTCTCTCTCCAGTATGTGCTCTGGATAACGAAATCCTCCTTGTCCAGGTCCAGTATCACCTTCTCGTCCGTGCGGCGCTTCACATCCATGTACAGGTCCGCTTTCTTGTCGTTACCTTCCCAGTACAGGTTCGTCAGACGACCGCCTACAGGGTCTCTCAGGAGCGCTGAGAGGTGCTGCCCACCTGAGTTTGTAGCGTCCATAGCAACCGGAGTTCTGGATATGTACTCTTCTGGGCACGGAGAATCCAGCGCAGCCACCAGGTCGAGCGCTGCTGCCAAGAAACACCATGGTGAATCGGCCTGCTTAAAAGCGTCCGAATCAAATGGATTCTCTGCAACTGAGCGGACAACTGCCATATTTTTATCAACCCAATCTGCGCGGTCTTCGAATAAGGTTTTGTCATAACCAAAGCAAGTGGCGACGTGCACTTTGAGCCAGAACAACCCTCTCTCCCCAAGAGGTTTACCTCTACCGAATTCCAGCAGAGCCTTCTGTAAATCAGAACCCTGAGGGTGCAACGAGGACTTGAAGTACAGGCGGTAGCGCCAGTCAACACAAGTCGGAAAGTACAGGGCTTTCTCATCTTTGAATTCCTCTGCTATCTCCAACGTAGTCAGAAGGCTGCGTAGTTGCGACACACGCTTACGGTCAGCACTGTACCACAGGGACATACGCGTCTTCCACTCACCGAAGCGACCCAGTTCTTCTTCGGTGTAGCTCTCTTTTGGTACACCATCCAAGTACCACTCCGGCTTCGGCTCCGGTATTGAGCGGGGCATACCCACCCCAATACCCAGGGCCCGTGCTTCTTGCACCAGTTCCAGTATGCGCTTATTAATACGGTACGGAGTTTCCTGTGCCTTATTAAGCGCCTTCTTGATACCGTCAGCGGACTTGAATGCTTCAGCTACTTCGCGGAGACGCGCGCGGTCGATGTGCGAGTTATGGTACGTACCGCGGTTGTTGATAGGGGTAAGATACCCACCGTCCCACATAGTGGTGTGCTGCACCGGCGGCACCAGCATAGGCGGCTTCATCGTTACAGTGTCGGCAGATTCCACCAGTTTCTGGAAGGCCTCCATAACGTCATCAGCCGGGTAGAGCATGCTCAGGTTCCCGCTACCTGTCTTCCACTGGAACAGACCCGTCTCAAACACTGCAGCACACAGCAGACGCCCTACGGAGATGTTCTGGGCATTGGTCCAAGGCTCGTGCCCATAGTGCACGTTCTCGGCACTGGCACGGAGCGTACGCAGGATGTGCGAGGGGGACTTCGTACGGCGCTCAGTGAGGTACTCGTACACACGGTCCATGTACGCAGGGGCTACGTTACGTAACTGCAGAGCCAGTAGCTCTGACTGCACGTTCCTACCCAATGCGGACATTACTGCTTGTGCAGTCTGGCGGCGACTAGCGGACTCGCCTGGGGCGACGCTGAACGCCTCAAACATTGTGCACAGGCTCAGGGTGGTCAGGACATCCAAAGGGACTAAGCGCAAGAACCGGCGGTACTTCCCGCCAATGCCTGGGGCTTTGACATTTCGCATCTCCTCGATAGCGGCAGCAGCCACCTCGTATGCTGAGGTGAGCATACGCTGCGTCATCGGCAGGTTCATAATCCCACCGTTCTGCAATGCGTCCGTAATCAGCTTACGTGCCCGCTCGATTCCACGAATCTTGTAGGTCTCTTCAAGCTCCAGCTGGCGTTTCACCAGTGCTTCCTCTGGTACTACTGCCGTACTTAGGGCGTTAATCATCGACGCTTAGTCTCCTTGGTTATGTCCGGTACTTATAACTACTGATTGCGACTTACCCAGAGACTATACATCTCCAGGTAGTTTTTAGCGGCGCGTTCGTCGCCGCGCTCTACTGCTTTCTGCCACATCATGTGGCACCATGCGCTAGGCGTCAATACATTTTCCATTGTGCTGCTCATACAACTCCAAGTACTTATCAGACTTAGCAATGTCCTGCTCCAGCTTATCCTTGTTCCCTGCGCGCAGTCTGTACTTGAGCCGGTTCCCCAGGCAGTATCCGTAGAACTGCTCTTTCGTCATACTGCGTGCAATCACCTCAATTGCCTCCAGGTCAGGGAAGAACTGATAGTGCTTGGGTGAATTTACTGCGTCTGTAGCTTTGGGCGTACTTTCCTGAATACTTGATATGCTGACTACCTCAAAGTGGCAAGGGTCCCACAGATGGCCGTTACAACCATCAAGGATTACGCCCCCATCAAGCACCGCTGTAACGGTGAACGGGTCGCCATAAGCCACACGTAGCCTCATGCAGAACTCTGCCCAATCTAGCGTGCGATACCGTGCCCAACGTCTCACCACATCCCCAACCTTGACTTTGCTCACTTGATAGTCTCCCGTGCTTTGCGTCGTGCCCGGGCCTTGCGGGCCTTGAGCTTCTGTGCCTGCGCCAATTCTTCTGGACTGCGGTGCGTGTAATAGAGCAAATCATATGGCTCTTTACGGAGGTACGCCACCATGTTCTCCAAGAACTGCAGTATCCCCTCCTTGTCCTGCATACCGTAACCAGCCCACCTGGCTACGGCGTTATACACTTTACCCTCTGCGCCGTTCGCTCCGCGTGACAGCACTCCGCGTATACGCCCAGTGAGGTGGTCGTGATCTAGTACCATACTGCTGGCACTTCCGCGGGCGGCAGCGGTATCTATAGGGCGCTTAGTAAGGGCGCAGACACCTCCCTGCTCCTTTAGTATCTTTAAAGATACTGCCCTTACCTGTCCCCTAGTTATACGTCTCGCTTTGCTACATTCAGAATTTCCCACTTAGAACCTCCTGCTCTATGCCCTTTAGCCAGTATGCGGTGAAGTTGGGATGTGCCTATATTAAACATGCGGGAGAGGGCAGGTAGTCCGTACTCTCTCGAGCCTTTAACATAAAGGGCGCGTATCCGCTCAACGTCCGCATCGGTTAGTTTGTGTCTGGCGGAGTATTCCCCGGTGGCGCGCAAGGTCTTGGCCCGGCCCCGGGCAACCTTGTCATTGTTATTATCTAAATGAGTACCGCCCTCCAGGTGTAGTGGATTTATACAGCGAGGGTTGTCACATTTATGTCTAACAACCTCAGGCCACTCCCCTGTGGTCTCGTAGTATACCTTACGATGTTTGGTGGTGGATTTCCGCACACCGTCTATAACGACCCACCCAGTGGCGTAGCCTAGGCCCATGCCTTTGCAACCGTGGTCTATACAAGGTGTGCTCACTCCCATACCTGAATCTCCCCCACTACATCCAGCATAGCATTGTCGTGAATGAGAGAATCCAAACGCTCAACCGTTCTTCGATGTGTTTTGGGTGCTTGTTCACGCAGCGCATCCAGAATAGTTTCAAGTTCATCGTGTTTCCCCTCGTAGTATAACTCAATCGCCCGCAGGCTCATTTCCTTCGCAGACATCTTCGCCATTGTCTGGGTGCTCCTGTATCCACTGTATGTGCTGTTTATGGTACTCGTGCAGCGACTGCACCCAGTCACGTAGACTGGGAGTAGTCAACAGTGACATCAGATACAGGTACGCTGAATCTGACAGGGAGCGCCTCAGCCACAGGCATTCTGCCTCTGCGAGTACGTCTTGGTTGTTTCGAGCATAAGCCGCTACAACGAATTCTGCGGCGTCCTGCTCTGAGGTGATAGGGTAGATAGCGTCAAAGGCCGTTCGCTTGCCACAGGGCTTCCCATCAAGCAATGTGATGCCTTTGACGTTATCTGCGTCGTCTCCGGCTAGCATCTGCCACCAGAAGAACTTAGTGCCATGCGCTCGTACCGGCATAGCCTGGGCATCATCCCACTTAATCCAGCCGAAGGGGTTATCCAAGGCAGGCCACACGGTTCCGGTCGGGATATCGAACCGGGCCATAGGGCTGAGCCAGGAATCCTTGTCCTGGGACATCAGTATCCCACGGTCCCCGAAGCTGTATGAATCCATTATGAACAGGTCATCTGCCTCGAAGTAGTCACTGCTGACCACCTGGATGCCCTGCTCAGAATATTGGTCTGGGTTCTCAATAAGGTGCCGCTTCAACGGAGCCTTGAGCGGCAGCTCCTGTCGATTAGCGCGCTGCCCCTGGTATGGTTTAGCCGTAGGCAGGTGCCAGCGCAGGCACTTGGCACACCCCGCAGGCGTCAGATACGCCACTGCCTCTGAGCAACCGACTAGGAACATGTCCTCCAGTACCAGCTGATAGAAGCGGCGTATTGCTGTATCCAGACGTTTCACTGTAGCAGCGGCTTTGTACACGCAAAAGTCCGCATCGTACAGCAGAATCTTCCCAGAGTTCTGCGGAGCTAACTGCGCCTCAAGCTGGGATAAGTCAACCCCGTTGATAATCATCAGACCCCCGTAATGTCTTTAGACTTCTTAACGGCCCAGTCGACCCAACGCTCTGGCCACTTTGCCTCTGTGAGCTTATCCCCAAGCCAGCACACACCGACCAAGGGAAGCAGCGGGAGGATTAACGCTGTATAAATAACACAAGCTACGTATCGCATTATTAAATCTCCAGTCTAGCTACTGATTTAGCTGCTAACTTCACCTGCTTGCGGGTAGGTTTAGCGGCCCAGCGCACCACATACATGGTGCCAGGGTCGTCCTCCCGGACAAAGGTTACGTACCAGCGGTTGCAGGCATGCTCAGCATAAGGCGCCATAAAGCTGTGCCGGGGTGCTGACACCTTTACACGTACGTGCATGCTCAAGCCTCCAGTTCAGACAGCACCAGCACTGTGCCGAGCATGTCCCCGATTACTTCCGGAGTACGCAGGCTCTGGTCTACGTCGTAGATGCAGGAACCAATCTCCGCCAGGCCGACGCTGAGCGTACCTACTACACGGATAAGCACGAGGTCATCGCCACGTAACTTATCGGCGTGTGCCGCCAGGTCATTGTGCTCTTTGAAGGCCGTAGCAGCCAGGTCCAGGTCCATACCGTACAGGGCCGCCAGCTTTTCTAGGGCGGCATAAACGCTGTCCAGGCAGTTGATACGTACACCATACACCGAGGCATCATGTACTGCATTACTCACTACAATAGCCAGATTCTTGTATGCGTCTAAT
>ERZ836829.568-NODE-568-length-40523-cov-72.954705_pt1 | contig 40523 bp, 36 predicted proteins | sample MGYA00519574_ERZ836829 | MGnify/ENA primary metagenome ERZ836829 (study PRJEB31850, sample SAMEA3708808) | human gut metagenome | biome: human gut; feature: human-associated habitat; material: faeces | place: China | collected 2014 ...
ACAACCTATAAAAGCACCACAAAATCTGCGACACTACGTCACCTAAACTCCGGTTTACATTAATTTACGGAACAATGCTTTTAAGTCCTCTACACTTGCATCTTTCGGATTACCTGGTGCGCATGCATCTGCATGTGCAGACTCAGCAAGGAAATCTAAATCTTCTTCTTTCAAAGCTTCCAGTTTTGTTGGAATACCAACATCAATAGATAATTTCTGTACAGCATCTACTGCTGCTTTACGGTACTCTTCCACAGACATATCATCCACACCTTTTACTCCCATTGCACGGGCAATCTCACGATATTTTTCACCTGTGCAATCTGCATTATACTCCATAACAATTGGAAGCATCATCGCACATGCAACTCCGTGTGGTGTATCATAAACTGCACCCAAAGTATGCGCCATGGAATGAGCAATTCCAAGTCCTACATTTGAGAATCCCATTCCTGCAATATACTGTCCAAGTGCCATGCCTTCACGGCCTTCTTTTTCATTGGCAACTGCACTTCTTAACGATCTGGAAATGATTTCAATGGCTTTTAAGTGGAACATATCTGTCATTTCCCATGCAGCTTTTGTTGTATATCCTTCAATGGCATGTGTCAAAGCATCCATACCGGTAGATGCTGTTAATCCCTTAGGCATGGAAGACATCATATCTGGATCAACAATTGCAATGATCGGCATATCATGTGGATCTACGCAGACAAATTTTCTCTTTCTCTCAACATCTGTAATAACATAGTTGATGGTAACTTCTGCTGCTGTACCTGCTGTTGTTGGTACTGCGATGATCGGTACACAAGGTTTCTTTGTAGGAGCAACGCCTTCGAGACTTCTTACATCTTCAAACTCCGGATTTGCAATGATAATTCCGATTGCTTTGGAAGTATCCATGGAAGATCCTCCGCCAATTGCGATAAGATAATCTGCACCGGATTTTTTGAATGCCTCTACACCATGCTGTACGTTTTCAATGGTTGGGTTTGCTTTGATATCAGAATAAATTTCATAAGCAAGACCATTTTTATCAAGAACATCTGTCACTTTCTTTGTCACACCAAATTTGATCAGATCTGGATCGGAACATACAAAAGCTTTTTTGAAATCATGTGCCTTTGCTTCATTTGCGATCTCTTCAATCGCACCTGCTCCGTGATAAGATGTTTCGTTTAACATAATTCTGTTTGCCATAATAACTCTTCTCCTTTTTTCAATCTGTTGTTAATAAGTTTTCGAAAACTGAAATCCATTAACATACATACCCTTTTCCCCTTGTATGTTATTTTTTTCACATTTTCTATTTCCTATTGTAGCAAAAGAATTTAGAAAAGATAAGTTACAAACATCTAAAAATGTAACAACTATTCATCAAACCTGTACCATCAGCACGCCTTCTTTCCCTGCCGGAAGTTCTTCTTTTATCTGCCCATCCAAAAAACAGACGGCACCGCCTTTTGCCAATTCTTCTTCATTTCCACTCAAACCTATTACTTTTCAACAAACGAAAACTCCGTCACGCTGCAATTTTGCACTCCGAATGCCGCATACTCCTCATTTGTCATGTCCTTAAAATACGACTGCACCACTCGTGCGATCCCATTGTGCGCCACCAGTATATAGGTCTTATCCTGCTGCTCCTTTAGCTCATCCAGCAGATTATAAATGCGCTGTGCCAGTTCAAACATGGATTCTCCATTGCCATAGCGGTTCAAAAAATCTTTCTTTGCCTCCAAAAACTCAGCCGAATTGCGTGGCGAAGTTCCCTCCCAGATACCAAAGTTCTGTTCAATCAGTCGTGGCTCCATATGTGCCGGGATTCCTGTCATCCCACTGATATGTTTTGCAGTGTCTGCCGCCCGAAGCAGTGGAGAATATAAAATTTCATCTGCCTTGATCCCCTCTGCCACGATCTTTTTCCCGGTTTCCTCCGCCTGTTCATGACCTCTCTTCGTGAGCGGAATATCTGTTCTTCCGCAAATTTTGTCTGCTACATTCCATTCGCTTTCTCCATGTCGTACAAAATACAATTTACTCATTTTTCTGCTCCTGATATTATTCCATACTCTTAACCCAGCTCTGCAAACTGCGCCATATAAAGCTTATAATAAGCTCCTTTTTTCTCCATCAGTTCCGCCGGGCTTCCCTGCTCTAAAATACCGCCTTTGTCAATCACAAAAATACGGTCTGCATTCTGGATGGTCGACAGACGGTGTGCAATGACAAAACTCGTTCTTCCGGCAAGCAGCGCCTCGATCCCTCTCTGCACTAAAATCTCGGTGTGCGTGTCAATGCTTGAAGTTGCCTCATCTAAGATCAGGATTTTTGGCATGGAAACCATTGTTCTTGCAAATGCGATCAGCTGGCGCTGCCCGATGGAAAGTCCTGCTCCGTGCTCTTTCAGCTCGGTATCATAGCCTTTTTCCATTTTCATGATAAAATCATGTGCATTGACAGCCTTTGCTGCTGCGATCACCTCTTCGTCGGTGGCATCCAGTTTTCCATATAAAATGTTGTCTCTCACTGTTCCGTGGAAAATGAAATTATCCTGTGTCATGACGCCCATCTGTCTGCGCAGACTGTTCATAGACACTTTCGTCAGGTCATATCCGTCAATTAAGATTTTTCCCTGCTCAATATCATAAAAACGGCTGATCAGATTGACGATCGTTGTTTTTCCTGCGCCCGTCGGTCCGACAAGTGCAATTGTCTCACCCGGCTTCACGACAAAATTGACATCCTCTAACACCTTCGTCTCCGCCGGTGTTCCCCTATCATAGGTAAATCCAACATGTGAAAATGTGACTTCACCTTTCACTTCCGGCAGTTCTTCTACATCATCTGCATCCGTGATGTCCGGTTCGGTATCCAGAATATCAAAAATCCTCTCTGCGGCTGTCAGGTTTGTGACAAGATTATTGTAAAAGTTACTCAGATTCATGATCGGGTTCCAGAACATATTAATATAGCTTCCGAACGCCACTAAAAGTCCGACGGATACTTTTTCAAACCCAAGGAAACGGATGCCGACCAGATATAGCATCATCGCTCCGATTCCCCAGCAGAAATCAATGACCGGTCCGAACATATCTGCAAAAATGACTGCATCCACAAATGCATTGCGGTGTTCATCCGTCAGGTTTTCAAAAATTTCTTTTGTCTCGTCCTCCGCACCAAAACTCTGCACTACATTCATCCCTGCAATGTCCTCATGCACATAGGCATTTAGGTTGGATGATTTTTTACGGTAAATCTGCCATCTCTTATGAGATATTTTCTGCACCAGAAAAATACCGACGATCATGATCGGGATCGTGCTTAAGGATGCCAGCGCCAGACGCCAGTCTTTTACCATCATGATCACGACAACACCGATGACGGTGATAAATTCCGGGATCAGAGTCGTGACCATATTCGTCAGGACATCTTTCAGTGAATTGACATCTCCGATGATTCTTGCAAGAATTTTTCCGGTCGGTCTGCTGTCAAAAAACGAGAAAGATAACGTCTGGATATGCTCGTATAAATCCTGTCGGATCTTTAATAATATTTTATTGGAAATCACGGACATACTGTACATTCTTACTTTTACGAGAATGATAAAAAGAACGTTCAGTGTGAGCGCAAAAATTCCAAGTGCGATCAGTCCTTTAAAATCTGACTGCGCTATGTAATGATCGATCGCCTCTTCGATCAGCAATGGGTTTACCAGTGAGATTCCTACGGTAATCCCCATACAGATCAAAACGCCGGCAATCGCTAATTTATAATCTAACAAATAGGAAAGCAGCCGGCTTAAAATTTTCTTTTTGTCGGTGTTTTCCATATATTCGTCTTCACGAAATGAATTGACTGCCATAGTAGCCTCCTTCTGTGTTATATTCAAATGAAATCGTATTTCCAGCGAAGCTATGCCTTCGCTATAAGTATCATTTTATATGTCTGTTTCCTGCTTCTGCATGACACCCTTTTTAGGATGCCAGATATCCGCCGTACTGTGCCATATAAGTGTCATAATACAGTCCCTTCTTTGCAAGAAGCTCCTCATGTGTGCCGCGCTCTGCGATACTGCCATCCTGCAGATAAATAATCTCATCTGCGTGGCAGACCGCTGAAATGCGGTGTGCAATGATGATCTTCGTCGTGTCTTTCAGACTGTTTAATGTCTTCTGGATCTCATGCTCGGTCTCCATATCAAGAGCCGAAGTGGAATCATCCATGACAAGAATCGGGCTGTGTTTTGACAATGCGCGTGCGATACTGATCCGCTGTTTCTGTCCACCGGAAAGTCCTACACCGCGCTCACCGATAACGGTCTCATACTGTTCATCCATTTTTTCAATAAAACTGCTTGCCTGCGCACTCGCTGCGGCACTCTTTATCTCGTCCATCTGCATCGTGCTGCGGTTACCCATTTTAATATTTTCTTCAATGGTATCCGAGAACAGGAACACATCCTGTAAAACAACGGCAACGCTTCTTCTAAGCTGTCTTAAAGATATTTTTCTGATATCCACACCGTCGAGTCTGACGGAGCCTTCCGTTGTGTCATAAAAACGATGCAGCATGTTGATGATCGATGATTTTCCGGAACCTGTCGCACCCATAATTCCGAGCGTCTTTCCCTCTTTTACCGAAAAACTGATGTCTGATAAAATCTGTTTTCCATCCAGCTTGAAGGAAACATGATCAAACTCAACATTTCCGCTGACATGATCTAACGTTACAACATTCCGGCTATCCTCAATTTCCGGTTTCACCTCATATATCTTTTTGATTTTTTTATATGATGCGACTGCGGAAGACAGGTCGTTTGTCAGCCATCCCATCATTTCCATTGGCCAGGTACAGTTCCTGCTGTATTCCACATATGCGACCAGCGCACCTAATGACATATTTCCATTCATCACAGAAATTCCTCCAAGAATGGTAATTGCCACCGGAAGCACTTTTCCGACAAACTGAAACAGCGGATAATACCGCACCAGCACTTTGGACTGTGTGATGTTCAGATTGTAATAGCGTTCGTTGTGGGACAAAAATTTTTTGATCTCATAATCTTCCCTTGCAAACGCTTTTACCGTGCGCACACCTGCCAGATTTTCCTCTGCAACAGTGGTCAGCACCGCATTTTCCTCGCTGATATCCTCATAAACTTTATCCAACTTACGCTCCATGATAATTGCCACCACAGCGCAGCAGAGCATGACTGTAACCGGCAGAAATGCCATTTTCCAATTCAGGGAAAACATGCAGTATAAAACAAATACCACATGGATCGTCACCTCGATCAGCAACATTCCCACATAACCTAATGCATTCTGGATTTTATCCACATCATCTTTGACTCTCGCCATCAGTTCTCCTGTATTGGTATCGTCAAAATACCGCATGGACAAGGTCTGAATGTGGTTAAATAAATCTTTCCGCATCTCTGCCCCGATTTTCGAGGACAGAAAATCAAATGTAAACTCCTTACAATAACCAAAAATGCTTCGTCCGATTCCAACGAACACGATTCCGGTCAACAGCTTCGTCAGAATCTCCATCTGCCCGCCTAAAATAACGTCATCCACAATCTTCTGTGTGATCTTCGGATATAACATATCTAACGCAATGGCAGTGACCATGCTTGCAACGGCAAACACATAACCATACCAGTAACGCCCGATATAACTGCTTAACTTTCTCATAAATCCTCCTTGTTTTGCGAAGCAAAATCCGAACCCCATGGTGAGGAGAGGATTTTACCTCCCTTGTTTTTTCGAAGAAAAAATGCGACTGCCCATGCAGGAGCAATGCCCAGCAAGCTGTGCCGTATTTATCCTCCCTTGTTTTGCGAATCCCCGGTAAACAAAAACGCTCCGCAGTATCTTCACCACGAAGCGCATTTATCCGCTGATCTGTCTTAAAACTTAAAAAGTCCGTGGCGAATTACACCACGGACATATCTCTCATTCCCATAGCAGTGAACTGCTGCTTAAAAAAGTTTACCGAGGTAATTCTTACTATGATTTTGTAATGTTGTGTTATTTGTTGTAAACTGAATCATATCCTTACCTCTCTTTCTTCTTATTTTGCATCTGTAAACGCCACCAAATGTGCCGCTATGATTCTCATGCAATTTAGCTTACTAACTTAGTAAATCATAAAGACTTCTAATTGTCAACACAATTAATGCAAAATCTCGTTACTATTCACTCAGCAGTAAAACACTTGCTGTTTTGCTGCGTAAGAAAGTGATTCAGGAGTGAGCAGACTCCTTTTGCGAAGCAAAAACTTAAAATGAGTCTGCGAATTGTTACTGGAACGAGGTACGAGTGAACAGTAACAAAATCTCCAGATATTTCCAACATATTTTTTCAGATGCTGTCAATAATAGAATTAGGACAAACAACAGCGGCTTGCTTCTGATTTATCAGAAAAATTGACGTTGCTGCACTCCTAAAATAACACAAGGGAAAAATATGGAGGTGAAACCATGAGCGGATCTAATTCAGGTTCTAACACCAGTAAAATGGCTGTACCACAGGCAAAAGAGGCCATGAATCGTTTCAAACAGGAAGTTGCAAGTGAAATTGGAGTACCTTTAAAAGAAGGTTACAATGGTGACTTAACTTCTGCACAGGCTGGAAGCATTGGTGGTGAAATGGTCAAAAAAATGATCATGAAGCAGGAAGAACAGATGAAAAACTAGCCATTAGGAAAAAGCCACTGCACATCTTAGGTATCTTCCCAAGATCTGCGGTGGCTTTTTTGTGCATCATTATGTAAATCTGAAAACAATAGAATGCACGCTCTACGAACATTCTATTGTCATGAATTATTTATTGCAAAACCCTTTTTGCATATTCTGTATCAGGATTATACTTCTTCAAAATTGCGATAGACAATTCCTTTTTTCACATGCTCTACGACTTCCTCATCAAAATCTGTCAGGCAATCCACGATTGCTAATCCAAAATCGATTGCGGTTCCCATTCCACGGCTTGTGATAATGTTTCCGTCCACAACAACTGCATCCTCACTCGTGATTGCACCGGTCAGTTTTTCCTCAAATCCCGGATGGCAGGTAGCATGTCTTCCTTCCAACAATCCTGCTGCCCCTAAAACACTCGGTGCTGCACAGATTGCTGCAACAATTTTTCCCTCGCCTGCAAACTTTTTAATCACTTTATTGACCATGTCGCTTGCTCCAAGATTCAATGTTCCAGGCATTCCTCCCGGAAGAACAATTGCATCAAATCCGTCAAAATCAACTTCTGATGCAAGTGCGTCTGTCAAAAATGTGACATTATGGGAACTGGTCACTTCTTTTTTATCTGTGATAGAAATGGTTGTCATCTCTAACTTTGCCCTGCGCACAATATCAACAACTGTCAGTCCCTCAATCTCTTCACATCCGTCTGCCATAAAAATACCAACTTTTTTCATGCCGTTTATCCTCCATTTTGTCTGTGTCAAAACTATCTTTTTCGCAGAAAATAGTCTTCTGCTGCCAAACAACAGAACGTTATTTCTGCGATTTCTAAACATAATCTGTCCTCATTTATTATAAAAGGATGCTCTCTCCACGTCAATATCACTTACGCATTGCAAAATGCAGACAATTAGCCTATGATAACTACAGTATCACTGAAACTTATGATAACGAAAGGAACTCTTCATGGAAATCGAACGCAAATACTTAATTGACCGGCTCCCGGAAAATTTGGAACAATACGAATGTAAACACATTGAACAGGGTTATCTGAATACAGATCCCGTTGTCCGCATCCGAAAATCAAATGACAAATATACATTGACTTACAAAGGTGCAGGACTGATGTGCCGCGAGGAATATAATCTTCCGTTAAACGCAGAAGCGTTTTCCCACTTAAAAGAAAAAATTGATGGAATCCTCATCCAAAAGCGCAGATACCTGATTCCACTTACCGATAAACTGACCATTGAACTTGATGTCTTTGAAGGGGAACTTGCGCCTTTGCAGCTTGCCGAAGTAGAATTCGAGACAAAAGAAGAGGCAGAACATTTCGTCCCGCCTGCATGGTTTGGGGAGGATGTCACATTTTCCTCCAAATATCATAACAGTACGCTCAGCAAACGCTAGGCGCACTGTTTTTCTAAATGCTTTTTTCATGACTTTATAACGACACTGTGCTGCCTCTTTTATCTCAGACGGTTACTCTCGTACCGCTGTCTCGTTCGAAGGCACATCTTCAGCTGATCATAGCGATCGTCAATGTTACCTTCCGGGATCACAACATCCAATGCAACCGCCAGCGTATTGATTATCTGGTCATCGATTTCATCCCGCAGTGCAACCAGAATATTATAGCGCTCATCAAAGTCTTCGGAATCCAGAAATTCCAGAACCTTTGGATTGATACCGCCCTCGTATTCACTCTGCACACTTGTTTCCTTTTGCGCTTCTGCCGGCACATCCGAGGATAACTCAACCCGCTCAAACCGGTATTTCTGTGCCACATCCGGATATTTTTCGTGGTCAACCTCACTCATAAACATTTCCAATGGTCTTGCATACACACCAAAATCTCCGTAGAGTGCCTGATAAATCACAAGCTGCTCACCCGTCTCAGAATGCTTTGCCACCGCAATGATCTGATATAATTTATTTTTAAAATGCCGGTAAAATTCTCCGTTTTTTGGTAATTGCCGCACGCTGTTTTCCTCTTTTCTGCCACAAATTATGTAAACCACTTTTTTCAATGAACTGCATGATCAGAAATCTATAAATTATTTCCAAATTCCTGATAGCTGTTCAACATATCCACGCCTTCTGCAATAAAATCCCTGTCAAATTCCAGATTACCACTATAGCCCATGATCATGAGATCGTTCAATTTCTGCATGATATCACAGTCCTCATCAAAACCTGCTCCAATCTGCTGTCCGACAGGCTGTATCCCCTGCATTGCAACTTTTCCACTCGGTGTCAGTATCGGTGTATCTGCCGCTCCTCTTGCAGCCTCATGCTGCATTCTGTCTGCATTTTTTAATAAATCCTCATTATTTTCCTGCACATTCTGTTTTGCACGGCTTAAAATATCCTGACCTGCCTTAGCCCTTGATGCCTGTGCCGGATGCTTTGCCTGCAGCCATGGATTTTGTACCGGACGTCCCGACTGCTGCGGTCTGTATGGCTGTGCCTGGCGATTTGACTGTGCCCCTCTGTACGGCTGTGCCTGACGGCTTGACTGTCCTGCACTATAGTTCTGTGGCTGACGGTTCATCTGCCCGGCTCCATAAACTTGTTGGCGGTTATTCTTTACCGGTTTTCCATTTATATAGGTAGTATTGTTTCGATTTGCTCCCTGATTCTGTGCCTTTACCTTTGACACGATCACTGCGATCACAATAATAATAAATATCAGTTCAAACATATTTCACCCTTCTCCCTCTGCGCTGCAATATTTCGTTGCTCCTATCAAATATTATAATAGTTTCTGTTTTCTTTCACAAGTCTTGATTTTATATGTAATGAAAAAGAAAAACGGTACAGACAAATATGATATTCCTGTTCGCCGGACATTCCGATAAGCCTCTAAAGAGTCTTATCTCCATGGCTCACAAAGGAAATCATATTTGTCTGCACCGTTTTTCTTTCATTTACGTTATGGATGACTTGTGAGAGGACGCTTATACATGCCCGGTCAACGTTATGAATTGCACCACAAGATCTGCAATTTACGTTATGGAACTCCGGGTTATGGGATGAGTGCCTATAAAGGGAGGTGACGACAAAATGCGGTCATTCTCGATGTCTTGTGATTCGCCAATCATAAAAGGGCACACCTCCCGGAGTTTCGTCTTTGGGTTCTGCCGCTCGTAACATGGATTGACGGATTTTCAGATTGAATTTCTATGGAGTGTATGTTCAAAATATTGCAGTTTCATAACTTATGAGATAATGAATGTAAAATGGACGAATATTGTTTTCGTTTTGCGTTATGGAGATGAAACTCTCCATTTGTGGAAGCCTCTGCTGAACACAAATGATCAGAGAGGTTCATCGCAATGTTTAACGCAACGAAACACAATATTCGTCCATTTCACATTCATGTTTTCGTAAACATGTCAGACTGCAATATTTTGTTCATAACCGAAATTATAAAATTCAATCTAAAAATCCGTAACACCACCTACAGGCGGCAGTTCATAAGTGAAACTCCGCTTACTCCTGATAGATTTTGATGATGTCTTTCACCACTGCAACCAGTTTCTCGTAACTCATCGACGAAGTGTCCAGACAGAAATCGTAATTTCTCGCATCATTCCATGCATTGCCCGTATAGTACTTATAATAGTCTGCGCGGTATTTATCAATCTTTGCGATCTTCTTCTCCGCCTCTTTTGCAGAGATACCATTCTGGTCAACGACACGCCTGATACAGTCCTCCAACGGTGCGTAGAAAAATAAACGGATCACATCCGGATTGTCTTTTAAAACATAATCTGCACAGCGGCCAATGATAATGCACGACTCCTGTGCGGCAAGATCCTTGATGACCTTTGCCTGATAATTGAAAAGATTGTCATCTGATACAAAATCACTGCTTTCCGGTGGAAGTACTCCACCTTTATATGGATTCTTTTTTAAGATATTAAACAGGAGTGGTGACTTTTTCATTTTCTCATCCACTTCGCCAAACAATGCCTCATTGATTCCGCTCTCGTCAGATGCCATTCTTAAGATTTCCCTGCTATAACAGTTAATGCCAAGATCTTCTGCCAGTAAATTGCCAAGTGTCTTACCACCACTGCCGTAGCTTCTCGCAATTGTAATTACAGTTTTTTTCATATCCTGCCCAGCCTTTCTGCAATTCTTTCTTTCAGTATACACCTCTCTGTCCAAAAAGTGTATCTCTTATCCTCATTTACATCGTCCGTTATTCGCCAAGATATGCCTTTTTAATGGAATCATTGTTCATCATTTCCTTTGCATCCCCGGACAACACAATATTGCCGGTCTCTAATACATAGGCACGATCTGCGATCGCAAGTGCTTTTTTTGCATTCTGCTCTACAAGCAGTACTGTTGTTCCACTTGCAGAAATCTCCCGGATAATATGGAAAATCTCTTCTACAAGAATCGGAGAGAGTCCCATGGAAGGTTCATCCATTAAAATGATCTTCGGCTTTGACATCAGTGCACGTCCCATAGCAAGCATCTGCTGTTCGCCACCGCTCAGTGTTCCGGCAAGCTGGTTTTTCCGCTCCTCCAGACGCGGGAAGCTCTTGTATACACGTGCCAATGTCTCCTCGATCTCTTTTTTATCTTTTCTGGTATATGCGCCTAATTTCAGATTTTCGTACACAGATAATTCTGCAAACACACGTCTTCCTTCCGGTACATGTGCCATTCCCATGGATACGATCTTATGTCCCGGAATTTTGCTGATATCTTTGCCCTCAAAAATAATCTCTCCGGCTTTCGGCTGAAGCATTCCAGTGATGGTCTGTAACGTTGTGGTCTTTCCAGCTCCGTTGGCACCGATCAATGCAATGACTTCGCCCTCATTTACTTCAAAGGAAATACCTTTAATGGCCTGGATCACACCATAATATACTTCCAGATTTTTTACCTCAAGCATTGCCATAATAACGTCCTCCTATTCACCCAGATATGCCTTGATAACCTGTGGATCATTTAATACATCACTGGTTTTTCCCTGTGCTAACACCTGTCCGAAGTTCAACACCGTAAGTTCCTCACAGATTCCTGACACAAGCTTCATATCATGTTCGATCAGAAGAACCGTCATGTCAAACTCATCCCTGACAAAATGGATCGTTTCCATCAGTTCTTTTGTTTCATTTGGATTCATACCTGCTGCCGGTTCGTCAAGCAGTAATAATTTTGGATTTGTCGCAAGTGCACGGGCGATCTCCAATTTTCTCTGTTTACCATAAGGAAGATTGGATGCAAGGAAATCAGCCTCTTTATCCAGATCAAACACTTTCAGAAGTTCCATTGCCTTCTCATTCATCTCTGCTTCCACTTTGCGGTATTTTGGCAGACGCAGGATTCCTGTCAATGTAGAGTAAGGCATTTGATTATGTAAACCTATTTTGACATTATCCAGAACAGACTGTTCTTTGAAAAGCCGGATATTCTGGAACGTTCTGGCAATTCCCTCTTTATTGATCTCCACCGTCTTTTTGCCCGTAATGTCTTTTCCGTCCAATGTAATAGTTCCATCGGTTGGTGTATACACACCTGTCAGCATATTAAAACAGGTCGTTTTTCCTGCACCGTTTGGTCCGATCAGTCCATATAACTGTCCCTTTTCAATTGTAATGTTGAATCCGTCTACCGCACGAAGTCCACCAAAGGAGATCCCAAGATTTTTTACCTCTAATAATGCCATATTATGCTGCCTCCTTTTTTGCTGGCTTTTTGAATTTTGCTGCGATACGCTGTCTCATCTCAATACATTTTGGTGCCCAATTGAAAAGCATCATTACGATCAGAACGATGGAATAGATCAACATACGATAATCCTTCAGTCCACGGAGCACCTCCGGAAGCAGTGTTAAAATGACTGCTGCAATGATCGATCCACGGAAGCTTCCCATGCCGCCTAATACGACAAATACCAGGATCATGATGGACATATTGTATCCAAAGTTTGTCGGAGTTGCTGTAACGGTAGAAAGATTATGCGCATAAAGCACACCGCCTGCACCCGCGATTGCTGCGGAAATGGTAAATGCCATCAGTTTGAACTTTGTTATGTTGATACCGACAGATTCTGCTGCGATCCGGTTGTCACGGATTGCCATCACTGCACGGCCGGTTCTGGAATTTACAAAATTATATACGATAAATAAAATGACCAGGATCATGATCACACCGGCTGTGAAACTTGATAAATGAGGAATTTTTGCAATTCCCTTTGCCCCATTGATCAGCCAGATACCATCTTCGCTTAACTCGATCTTATTTCCATCCGAGATAGCAAAATGGAATCCATTCTCATCTTTTGCAATATATAAAACATTAATGACATTTTTGATGATCTCACCAAAAGCAAGCGTTACGATCGCAAGATAGTCGCCGCGGAGACGAAGCACCGGAATACCAATGAGGAATCCAAAAAATGCGGCTGCGACAGTTCCAACTGCAATTGCGATCAAAAACAGAACCACTTCATTCTGAATGCTGTCCTGTAACAGTTTGGTGCAGAATGCACTGGAAAATGCTCCCACACACATAAATCCGGCATGACCGATACTAAGCTCGCCCAGATAACCGACACAGAGGTTTAAACCAATTGCCACGATCGAATAGGTACACATTGGAACAAGAAGTCCCTGCATCAGGGAGGACATGTTGCCGGTTGTAATCATAGTCTGTACAATTATGTAAACCACAATGACCATAGCAAATGTAATGATATGATCTTTTGTACTTTTTTTCATTGATTTCAAATTTAACTTTGCCATATCTGCCACCTACACTTTCTCATGAACCTGTTTGCCCAAAATTCCCGAAGGCTTCACAAGAAGCACAATGATCAGGACTGCAAACACGATTGCATCGGATAACTGGGACGAGATATATGCGCGGCCTAAAATCTCGATCACACCAAGAAGGATCCCTCCGATCAATGCTCCCGGAATGGAACCGATCCCTCCGAATACAGCGGCTGTGAACGCCTTGATACCAGGCATTGCACCCGTATACGGTGTCAGTGTCGGATAAGCGGAACAGAACAGTACGCCTGCTACCGCTGCAAGACCGGAACCAATTGCAAATGTCAGGGAGATCGTTGCATTTACATTCACTCCCATTAACTGCGCTGCATCTTTATCCTCAGATACTGCAAGCATTGCCTGACCGGCTTTGGTTTTCTTGATAAAAAGCATCAGTGCAGCCATGATCACAACGCACGCCAGAAATGTAACAATTGTTGTACCGGAGATTGTGAGTGCTCCACCTGCCAGTTTCAATGCCGGAAGTGTTACAACATTTGTAAACGATCTTGTATCAGCGCCAAAGATCAGTAATGCTGCATTCTCTAAGAAATAGCTGACACCGATGGCAGTGATAAGAACTGCCAGAGGCGCTGCCTTTCTGAGTGGTTTGTATGCGATCTTTTCAATCACAATGCCGAGTACGGTACACACGATAATAGAAAGTACCACTGCCGGGACCGCTCCCCAGCCCTGTCCGCTCATTGTCATAAAGACAATATAGCAGCCTACCATAATAACATCACCGTGTGCAAAGTTTAACATTTTTGCGATACCATAAACCATGGTGTATCCCAATGCGATAATTGCATAGACACTACCGAGGCTGATACCGTTGATCAGGTAGGATAAAAAATTCATAACTACACCTCTGTCTTTCTGTTGATTTACTACGTTAAAACATTACTTTTTCACATCAAGGATTATAACATATAAAATACCTGTATACAATCTTTCTGTTAAAAAGAAGGTGTCATACGGCAGCCCAAGCCACCGTTGACACCCTCTGGGGAAACTGGATCGCCCTTATTTTCGTTGTATCATTATCGCAGATTACATTGCTGTATAAGCACCATCTTTGATCACCATAGCCTTTGGAGCTTTACTTACTTCTCCGGTAGCTTCCCATGTCATGCCATCACCTGTCAGACCATCTACAGAAATCTTTGTCATAGCCTCTGTCAGAGCTGTTCCGATATCAGATACGCTCATATCCGGTGTTACGCCAGCTTCCTCGATTGCAGCTTTGATCGCATAAATTGCATCATATGCATCTGCACCGAACTGGTTTGGTGTATCACCGTAAAGCTCTTTGTATTTGGATACAAATGCCTGTGTCTTCTCATCATCTGCATCTGCAACGAATGGTGTTAATAACATTAAACCTTCTGCTAAAGATGTATCAAAGTTTTTCACATCAAGGATACCGTCCATACCATCACATCCGAAGAATGTCGGTTCATAGCCCATTCCGTTTGCCTGATTTAAAATGATGGAAGCCTCTGTATAGTAGATTGGAAGGAATACCAGATCAGCACCTTCACTCTGTGCTTTCTGTAACTGTGTGGAGAAGTCTGTCTTGGAATCTGCTGTGAAAGCTTCCTCTGCGACAACCTCAAATCCCTGATTTGCTGCTTCTTTTACGAATGTAGCTTCAATACCGGATGAATATACATCAGAGCTGTCATAGATAACTGCTACTTTTGTTGCAAGTTTGTTCTCACCAATGTACTGTGCGGAAGCTGTTCCCTGATTCGGGTCTGTAAAGCATGCCTGGAATACATTGTCGTTTTCAATGACATCTGTGGAAGAAGCGGATGGTGTGATCTCAAACATACCATCTTCTGCTGTCTTATCTGCAACTGCAATACATGGAGTTGTTGTAACAGTTCCCATCAGAACCTGCATACCCCAGTCTTTTAAAGAGTTATAAGCATTGACAGATTTCTCTGCATCGCTCTGGTCATCTTCTGCTTTGAATTCTACCTGATATCCATTGATACCACCTGCTTCATTGATCTCATCTACTGCGATCTGTGCGGCATTCATAACTGCAGAACCATAAATTGCTGCTGCACCTGTTGTAGGTCCGATACCACCGATCTTAAATACGCTTCCATCTGCCGCGCTGTCTGTGGAACCGCTCTCCGTTGATGCTGCGCTTCCTGTGCTTCCTGTATCTGCGGATGATCCACATCCTGCGAATGTGCCAACTGCCAGTGCAGCTGCTAAAAACATACTCACTGCTTTCTTCATAATAATCCTCCTTGTTTGCGAAGCAAATCCAATTTTACGAAGTAAAATTTTTCCTCTGAGTGAGGAGAGGATTTAGCCTCCTTTTTGAAAAGCAAAAATTAAATTTTATTGAGATAATTTAATTTCTTCTTCTCAACTTTCTTTTTCTTGTAGAGAATCTTATCAAATTTTCTTTTTATGCACAATATTCAGAATCACCTAAATTATTGATGTATTTTAACGTCAAATTATGCAATTTACTCATTACGATAACTTGTGGTTATGGCTTTTATGCAGGTGTGTCATACTATACGATTTTTACGCATAAATATAGTGCTGTATCATATGTTCCAGCTTCTCTCCGCATCCCGCGTAATTGGCTTCCATAGCCAGCGATTCCATCAGATGTTCCTCCAGATATCGCTCTAAAAAGCTGTTGCGGAACTCATTTTCCATCTCTCCGACTTTGCTCTCTTCCTCATGCTGTAGATAATATGCGAGTGCAAAAAAATTTGGCGACCGCCATTCCGATGTATCCTCCAGCAATGCCTGCAGATTCTCTAACTCACTCCGCAGCATGATCAGATTGATCTTGTCCATATTTGCCGCCATATTTTTGAGTCCGTCGGCAGTGGACTTAAAATCCGGATCATCCTCCCGGATACTGCACTCATGGAAGATCTGATCCAAATGTCCGTTCAGTCTGTCGAGATCACGCTTCACATCCTCAATGGGAATCTCGTTCATGTCTTCCATCATATTGATCAGTCCGCGCCTTGCAACTGCCATATGTTCCTGCGAATCGACATACCCCTGACGCAGGTTTCCACCAAGTTCTAATGCGTCCTTTAAATCTTTCATCTGGACTTCCACCTGTTTTTTGTCCAGTTTACTCGCCAGCAGTTCTTTGCGGAGTTCTTTTACCTCGCGCGTCAGTTCCGCCACACGTTTCTGTTCCTCTGTCTTCTCTCCGAAAATCATGTCTGTCTTCTCCTCTTCCACAACCTACGAACATTCATATTCTCTGCTTAGTATAATCCAAGACAGCAAAACAGGCAATTGCGGCTTTCCGCAACTGCCTGTCTGCTTACTCTAATAACTCTGATGTATAATGCACGCCGTCTTTGTCATACAAATCTGTCAGTTCTAACTCTGGATCCGTGTAATAGAGCACACTGTTCTCTCCAAAAATCGTCTGGATACCATTTTCTGCGAGATTTTTTACCGCCTCTGTATCCATCGTATCAGCGATGTAAACCGGGCTTACCTTCAAAATGAGTTCTGCACAGCTGATGTCGTCCGCATAAGCTGCCATATTATTGACTGCGGACTTACACAGTCCGTCTGCGGTATCTGCATAACGGGTCCTGATATCACCGCTCTTAAATTCATAATAATGATATTTTTCCTTGTCCGACATCGGATAATTGTGCAGACTGACAATACTTTCCGCGCCATTATAATGCATGACACCGGCAGGATAAATGATATTCCCCTGCCTGTCATATAGATTGAAAGAATAATCCGCATTTTCTTCTGCTGTCCCGGAAGCATCCGGACCGGCATTTAATTTTGTAATAGCAGAAGTCAGATCCAGATTTCTCGTAAATCCATCATAGCTTGTCAGCGAACCCAGTGTATAACCGTTCTCTATCATGACATCCGCCACATAATCAGTAATGAAAGCGTTTTTCATCCACGAAAAATCAATGAAATCCGAAATAAAATTCTTCTCTGCAAAAGCAAGGTAATCGTCGGATACAGACAATTTTACCTGATTGCCGCCGAGCAATTCGACGTTCACGTCAGACGGATCATTGCTGTAAGCAGCCACCTCTGAAAAATAAGCTGCCACTTCCCCATTCTGGTAAGCATCATAGTTAACTGTCTCAGAGTCATCATTACAGAAAAACAGATTGTCATATTCTGTATACACAGGCGCAAGATAAATTGCCCGGTTCCCGGTCTCTGCGATCAGCTCAAAAGCATGGTATAATGCATCATCCACAACCATTGTCTCATTCGGATGCCGGTTAAGATCATACACGTTTGTGATCCCTTCAAATGATTCATCACTGCTGAATATTTTATAGGCTTTTACAATGGAATCTGTGTAGAGCAGCGTCAGCGCTTTTTTTTCTGCGGTGGCATTTACGCCCGCTGCTCCAACATAATAGCGGAAGATATAATCATCTCCACAATGAATTTCAGCGGATGAACTCGCTTCAATGTTTGTCCATCCGCTGTCATTTGACATCAATCCATTCAGTGCATACATAAATGCGCCCGAAGCAATGACCAGTAATACGATCACTGCGATCAATCTCTGTCTTGTATTTTTTTCCGAAAGCTCCACCTTCTGAACCGGTCTCACATTCGGAGTATGGTTTCTGCTGCCACCTCTGACGGTTCTTCCCATATCTTAAATAAACACTGCTGCAAGTGCTAACAGGAACAATGCAAGAATGACTGCAAGTACAATAAATCCTGCAATGGCACCCTTTTTGCACATCTTGTAGTTACGATAATGTCTGTGTTTCTTAAAGATCATCGCTGCAATAATACCGATGACCGGAAGCAAGAACGAAAGCAGTGCGTACCACGCACTTCCTGTATCGTGAAGTGGTGGAAGCTGGATCTCATCATGTGCAACATTGTCATGATGTTCCTCTGGTCTCGGTGCATCTTTGTCTAAAATCGTAATTGTTTTTAAAGGCACGTTCTTCTCACGCGTAGCTTTGTATTCTTCAATCTCTTTCTTATTACCAAATACCCAGTGGTCATGACCGATACAGACTAACTCCGGTTTGTCTGTACTGTAATCATGAATGGATGGATCATAAGTAAACAGCACTTTATTTTTCTCTAACTGTGGATCCGGGATCGGGATCGCAGAGATCAGAGAATGTGTATACGGATGCAGTGGGAAGTTGAACAACTCTTCTGCATCTGCGATCTCCACAATATCACCCTTATAAATAACGGCGATACGGTCAGAGATAAATCTCACGATGGAAAGGTCATGTGCGATAAATAAATATGTTAAGTCTTTTTCTCTCTGGAACTTTTTCAGTAAGTTCAATACCTGTGCACGAATAGATACGTCAAGTGCAGAGATTGGCTCATCAGCAACAACAAGTTCCGGTTCCATTACCATGGCACGGGCTAAACCGATACGCTGACGCTGTCCACCTGAGAACTCATGTGGGTATCTTGTCAGATGTTCCGGCAAAAGCCCTACTTCGTTGATCATTTCCTCAACTTTACGCACACGGTCTGCCTCATTCTCATATAAATGGAAGTTATACAGACCTTCGGATACGATGTAGTCGACAGTTGCACGCTCATTCAGGGAAGCTGCCGGATCCTGGAATACCATCTGGATGTTACGGATGACTTCACGATCCAGAGATTTTGGGATTTTCCCGGAAATACGCACACCTTTGTACAAAATCTCTCCGTTTGCCAATGGGTTGACACGGATGACTGCACGGCCGATGGTTGTCTTACCGGAACCGGACTCTCCTACTAAGGAGAATGTTTCTCCCTTGTGAATATCAAATGTCGCATTTTTTACAGCGCGGACAGCGTTATCGCCCTTGCCAAAAGTAATATCTACATTTTTTAAAGATAATAATACTTCTTTACCATTTTCATCAATCGGACCATGCTCTGGTAAATGAGAAGCATGCTCCTGGTTTTCTGTGTTTCGATTTAGTTTAGACACGATCTAAATCTCCTATATATTGAATGCTTTAACAAGTTTCTCATGAATGTTCTGGATTCCTTCCGGTTTTTCAACCTTTGGAGCATCCGGGTGTAACAGCCATGTTTTGGCGTAATGCGTATCTGTTACTTTGAACATTGGTGGTTCCTCTAAGGTATCGATCTTCATACAGTATGGGTTACGCGGTGCAAATGCATCGCCGACGATACTGTTGTAGAGCGAAGGTGGTGTACCTGTGATCGAGTAAAGAGTTGTATTTCTCTCAGCCAGCTGTGGCAGGGAAGAAAGTAATGCCCATGTATATGGATGACGCGGGTCATAGAATACCTCTTCTACCGTACCAACCTCTACGATCTGTCCTGCATATAAAACTGCAACACGGTCTGCGATATTGGCAACCACACCTAAATCATGTGTAATGAATACGATTGTATAATTGAATTCTTTCTGTAAATCCTTTAACAGTTTTAAGATCTGTGCCTGAATGGTAACATCAAGCGCTGTGGTAGGCTCATCACAGATTAAGATCTTTGGCTGACAGGACAGTGCGATCGCGATAACGATACGCTGTCTCATACCACCGGAATACTGGAATGGATAATCATCAAAACGTGCTTCCGGATTTGGGATACCAACCTTGTCCATCAGATCAAGTGCACGAAGTCTTGCCTCGTTCTCGGTACAATCCTGATGTTTCATGATGACAGATGTGATCTGTTTTCCAATCGTGATAATTGGGTTTAAGGATGTCATAGGATCCTGGAATACTGTAGCAATCTTCGTACCACGGATCTGGCTCCAGTCTCTTCCATCTTTGATATTTGCAAGGTTTAAGATACATGTTCCATGTAATCTCTCACTGTTCTCATCCAGATATTTTACGCGGAATGTAACTTTATCAAAAACAGCATTTCTCTGCTCTTCATCATTCAGATCCACGCCAAGCTGCATTGCCTCTTTTAATGCATCCAGCAGCGCATTGTTCTGCTTCATACGCTTGCGGAAACCAAAACGTCCGACAGAAAGATATACCTCTTTTGCAAGGATCTCATTTCTCGCTTCTGTCTCTGCTGAGATCGCTTCGCTGACTTCCTTCGCATGTTTTGCCTTAAGCTCTGCCATCTTCCTATCAAATTCCTGATTGTATGCGGTATCATGTGCCAGACTATTTGCACGCTCTTTTACCTTCTGCTCATGCTCTTTCTCGAATGCCTTGATTTTTGTATCCAATTCGGAGATTTTCTTTCCAGCCTCTTTGATCTTATCCTTCTCTTTGGATGGATCGTAAGTCTGTTTCAAGTTGAAGGTATTCGTTCTCTCATGTTTTAACTCAAGGAGTTCTTTTTCATACACTTCTGCTTCTTCCTGGCTTATATCGGCTCTTCTTCTCTTTTCAGACTCTAACTCAAGGATTGCTTTATAAGTGTCTGCACCAAACTCCAGTCTGGAATACTCGTCTAATTTTTTCTTATTCTCTGCGATGACTTTCTTTGCATTGTCATTTAATTTTACAACAGTGTCGGAAAGCTCCTCATCACTGAAAATAATCTTGCCGTTATCAATAAATCCGTTGCTGTCTAACATTCCTGCAAATGTTTTTGTAAAAACAGATTTACCGGAACCGGACTCTCCTACGATCGCAATGGATTCATTCTCATAAATATCCAGTGACACTCCACGGATAGCAGTAAGCACCCTGCCCCTCACATGGAATTTCACGATCAAATCTTTTACTGATAATAATACTTTTCTATCTTCCATCTACCTAACCTCTACATGTGTGTTCTCGGATCAGATGCATCACCAAGGTTCTGTCCAACGACATATAAAACAATCGTGATGATAGAAGCAACGACTACCGGGCTCCAGAACTCGAACTGCCAGCCAGGGGTAAGCATCGCACTTTCTGACTCGTAAATCAATCTACCAAGTGACATATCTGACATACCCATACCGATATATGCTAAGAACACCTCATAAGAAATATAGGAAGGGATCTCTGTTGCTGCCAGTGTTACAATAACAGATGTCATAAATGGAAGAATATTCTTCATTGCGATCTTAAGTGTACTCGTTCCCAGACATTTGGATGCAAGGTTGTACTCTCTGTCTCGGATGATCACTACCTGTGTACGGATAAAGTATGCGATTCCAAGCCATCCGGTAATGGTCAGCGCCAGTACCATGGTCCAGAAACCAGCTTTAAACAACATAACCATAACGGCGATCAATAAAATGTATGGAATGTTTGCAAGAATGTTATATACCTCCTGCATAAAAACATCCACTTTCTTTGAAAATCCCCAGATAGATCCGACAACAACACCAACGGAAAGGTTGATCGCTGCACAGATAAATGCAAGGGAAATGGAAATCCTTGATCCAAACCATACGGCATCGAATGTAGACTGTCCGGCTGCACCGGTACCTAAGATCCAGTGAATGTTCATTCCCAGACGTTCGATCGCTGCAGATGGTGACAAGTGTTTAGTTGTCGCATCCATTAAGTTACCAAACTTATCATATTCCACAAATAATGGGTAAAGGTAAGTGAATGCGATCAACACACCCAGAATCGCCAAAATAATAATATTAATCTTTTTCTTAAAAAATACACGGAATACAGAATGCCAGTAAGAATATCTTGGCGCTGTAATCTTTTCTGATTCCAGATCACTGTGGTCTACCGGAGCGAATAATTCTTCCTCCGGCATACCGAACTTTTCTAAATCCTGACTCATTTCTAATTACCTGTCCTTTGTTGAGAATGAAATTCTAGGATCAACCATTGCCATTAGGACATCACCTAAAATAAGGGATGTGACTGTTAAAATCGCATAGAACAGTGTTCCACCGACAATAACACCATTATCATATTTGTTGATAGCCTCTGTTAATAAGTTACCAATACCTGGAACGACATACACACGCTCTGTGATGATCGCTCCTGTCAATGCTCCAAGCACTGCCGCAGGGATTCCCTGAATGATCGGGATCGCTGCGTTCTTCAAAATATGTCTGGTGAAAATCTCACCCTCTGTCAGACCACCGGATCTTGCGAATTTGACATAGTCCGAATTCATCTGGTCGATCATATAACGTCTTATCCACTTCATCAGATTTGCTATGGATGGAAGTGCTAACGATACGATCGGCAATATATACATCAGTCTGCTCGGCGATTCCATATCAAAGGTTGTTGGCAGACCAAAGCTTCCGCCGATCGCCTTGAACAGGAAAATATACGCAAGTGATGGTACTGCGATAATAAATACAATATAAAGCGTACCGATCTTATCGACCAGTCTGTCTTTCTTTCTCGCCATAAGGATGCCCAGCGGCACACCGATCAGATAAGACATGATAACTGCGATCAGTCCGATCACAAAGGAATAACCCACTTTGGATTTTCCTGTTTTGTATGTTGCAACATTGGTGTAGTCATCTTCATAACGGTCTGCATACAATAAGCTGGATTCTCTGGAACCCTGCATATAGGTTGCAGTGTGCAGATTGTCCGCACTCTCCTCCACAAGACCGGTTGGATAGGTGACAGTTGATTTTATATAAGATCCCTGATGGCTTGTCATCGTACTGAATACATCCACTCCCTGATTTACCGTGTAGGATGTTCCAAGATTGATCGTCACAATATTCTGATGAACAAACGGAAACTTGGAATCAAAATACAGTAAATACTTGTGTGTTGTACCATTGCCAATGATCGCCGGTGAGAATTTTTCCCCACCATAGACAGGATCATGTAACGTAAAGGTGAGACCTCTCTCACCTACGATGTCTTCTACATTATTAATATCATCAATTGTTATTAAATTTGCAAAATATTTTCCCATACGGGATGCCAATGGGACATCTTTATACGCAAAAAGCTGCTGCTGGCCACCGTCGGCATACTTCTTCTTGTTCATCATGACGGCGTCTTTGCGGACTACCGTGTATCCCTGAGACTTATAATACTTTGTGAATTTTTTGACATATTCACTGACCTGCTCAGAATCCTGTGCCTTGGTTCTTCCGAAACCAACCACTGCAGATCGCTCTTCCTCTGTTAATTCTCCACTGCTTACAAGTTCATTCAGCCAGTCAGAGTAGGTGACATAATCCAGATAACCATAATCTTCCCATTTAGAGTATTTATAGGCAACTCTTGCATTATTACTTGTATGTGAATATTTTGTATCCCCTGCAAAAACAAGGTTTCGGTCTAACATTGTGTAGATCATGATCATGACCAGCGCCACAACGATCACGATAGACACCAGTCCATGTAATATACGTTTTAATAAATATTTTGTCATAATTGTTCACTCATCAATAGTGCAGGGGAGCGGGGAATCCCCGCTCCGATGCAGTGTTGTTATTTCGTAGATACGATTAATAAATACCGATAGATTTGATCATGTATCCGGCATATTCTGGCTGGAATGTATCCAGATAAGATGCAGGATCACCATAGTCAGGACCCCATCCGGATAAGTCACAGAAGTCATAGTTCATTTCGTAACCATAGTTCATGTAATATCCGCTGTAGTACCAGTCTGTGTTATCTGCTGCTGCAATTAAGTTTACCTGGACAAGTCCCTGTGTAGAAGCTTCGATAGACTGTTTCAGAGAGTTTGCTCTGTTTGTAAATACTTCACTGGAAGAAGCATATACAACATCCATCTGGATTGGGTTGTCAGCATCGATCGTAAGACCATCTGCTGCTAACTCTTCTACTGCCTGACTCATTTCTTCCCAGGAGTTATCTGCATTGTACCATCCGTCATATCCGTCGGAAGAACCGGCACCCTCGTTAGCTGTTGGATCCCATACTGTGATCTTCACGCCGTCAGCATCGATCTGATCCTGTACGATCTGTCCATAGTATGTTCCAGCCGGATATGTTTTTTCTGTTCCGTTGATATCAACTGTTACTTCTTCTTCCAAAGTAACAAAGTTACCCGGTGTGTAAGAGTTTCTCATAGAAGCATATTTCAGATCATCACCAACCTGCTGTGCAAGATAAGCACCACGATCCAAGCCCATGGCAAGTGCTCTACGGAAGTGGACGTTCTGCATAGCCTGTTTTGTTCTTGCAGCATCTTCCTCTGTCTGTGAGGAAACTGCTTTTGTTGTATCGTTTGCGTTTGCAAACTGATTACGGTTGATATTAAAGAATCCGCTGTATGTTGTTGCATCTGTAAGTGCTACATATGCATAATCATCAAAGTTTCCATCCGCTTTTGCTGCTGCAACAGAAGCTGTGTTAAGACCTGTTCCATCTACAACACCTGCGATTGCATCGTTATATGCTTTTGTCGCATCAGAACCATCATTGTATACCCATGTCAGTGTATGGATATTGATGTGATCTGCATTCCAGTAGGACTCGTTAGCCTGGAATACGATTGTGTTCTTGGATGTAAAGTTCTTAACAACATATGGTCCGCAATATGCGATAGAATCAGAATCCTTACCATATGTGTAATCTGCTGCATCCGGATCATACTCAACACCAAACTTACCACCCATGGATTCATAGAAGGATCTGTTCATTGGAGCAAATACGTTGTAACCGAGCATTGTTGTGAAGTATGTGCAAGGAGCTTCCAGATCATACTCTAATGTGTAATCATCAACCGCTTTTACACCGACCTGTGAGAAGTCTGTTACTTCACCGGAGATGTACTGGGATGCATTTGTGATGATACCTTCGATCAGGTACTCAAGACCACCCTGGGCATCCATCATATGCTGCATTCCGGCAACAAAGTCATCTGCTGTCACATCAGCAACTTTTCTGCCCTGGGAATCAACCCATGTAGCACCTTTGCGAAGATGGAATGTGTAAGTTAATCCGTCATCAGATACTTCATAGCTCTCTGCTAATGCAGGCTGTAAAGTTCCCTCTCCATCATACTCCATTAATCCATCGTATGTGTTCACGATTGCTTCAGCATCTACAGACTGAGAAGTTGCAAGAATATCCCATGTGGTAGGATCCTGTGTATATAACTGATAATTATAAGTATCTTTGAGCGTGTAACCCTGCTCCTCTAAGTAAGATTTTGCCCATGCTTCATACTCACCTGTTCCTTTTAACTCAGCCCATTTTGCTCTCATTGTGCTGACATCGGAAGCTTTGATCAGCTCTGTTGTGACAACTGCATTATGGTATCTGTCCATATCGTTGCCCCACAGTGTATAGTCAAATGTGTAAGGAGCTACACGTGAGATGGAATAGTTACCACCCTTTGACTGTAATGGAAGCATAACGCCTGATTCCATTAACTTTGCTTCTGCGATTGCTTCAAGTGCAAATTTCTCAGAAACGGTTTCAGCTTCATCAGCTTTCTGGTAAGCTGCCCAAAAATCACCGAGTTCTTTGTCATACAGCTCTGCAGATACTTCTTCATAATTAGCCGGAGCTACTGCTTCTTCGCTGCTGCCTGATTCTGTACCGGCTTCTGTGTCTTCGACAGCATTTGCATCATCTGCGGCATTGTTCTTATTGCCACATGCAGTCATGCTGACTGTCATAGCAAGTACAAGCATAAGGCTTACTACTTTTTTCTTCATAATATTTCCTCCTGTAGAAATAATCTATATAAACGCTTATGCGCTTATATCATAATTTTTCCTGTTTCTCTGCGGTAAAAAACGTATTCTGATCCGGGCTTTCAATTTCAATGTGTTATCATTGCGCCACGTTATCGTGCTAAATTATTTTTTTACAACCAAAAAAAGTGCCAACAGACTTTTCCGTCTATTGCACTCACTAGATACAAGTGTCTTTTTCCCGCGTACAACACTTCTTCTATTATACATGCATCTGCGATTTTGTCAATAGTTTTTCTTTTGTCACTTTCTTCCTTATACACACGTTTTATCATATATTTTCCCGCTGTTTTCTCTCCCATCGTTTCTTTATTACAGCTTAATTACAGCTTATTGCAATGCCTCTGTCTCTTCATATCTCTTTAAGCTTTTATCGCTTTACTTATGTACTGTATTATCTCGATATCAGAGTATTGCCTTAATATGTATTATACAAGGCAGTCGACATTTGTCAACAGAAATTTGTTTACCAAGAAACATTTTTCTCGTTGACATAGTAAAAAAAGAGCAGGGATGCCCCATATTAGGGGCCTTTCCCTGCTCTTTGTCTCTATTCATTTTCCCGACTAACTTTTACAGACATCCGCCTGTCAAAATCTGTTATCTATTAAACGCCTTTTTTTCGAATTTGTCAACCAGCTTTTCCATACATCCATCTTCAAAAGGACTATTTAACCCTGCTTCCACGATCACATTGGTAAAGAAATCACGTGCGGAAAGATTACAGAGTTTATAGTAATTCTTCCATGCTTTTTCAAAGTCTTCATCCATCATGACTTTGAACTGCATCGCACACACACTTGCAAGACAGTAATCAATATAATAGAACGGGCTGCCAAAAATGTGCGGCTGTTTCTGCCAGAAGCCGCCTTGTCCAAAGAAAGGATCTTCTTCGTAATCCATGTGCGGGCGGTAAACTTTTTCCAATCCTGCCCAGACTGCCTTGCGTTCTGCCGGTGTCATCTCCGGTTTTTCGTACACAATGTGCTGGAACTCGTCCACCATACATCCGTATGGGACAAACGCAGCGGAATCTTCCAGATGCATTTTCAGGTAATCGTCTTTCCGGTCGCCAAAAAATAATTCCATCCAGTTATAGGTGAAGTACTCCATCGACATGGAGTGGATTTCCGCTGTCTCCATTGTGATATCGGCGAACTCACGGATCTCTTCGTCTCTTAACAGATATCCCTGGAATGCATGGCCACATTCATGGGTGATGACGTCCACATCTCCGCTTGTTCCGTTGAAGTTTGCAAAAATAAACGGAGACTTGAAATTTGGAATATAGGTCATATAGCCGCCCTGACGCTTTGTTTTTCTTCCGAGCACGTCAAAAAGTTCGTTCTCCATCATGAAATCAAAAAATTCCTTTGTCTGCGGAGACAGTTCACTGTACATTTTCTGTCCTGCCGCAAGGATCTCCTCCGGTGTTCCAATCGGCGCAGGATTTCCATTCGTGAAATAGACATCTGTATCAATATAGGAAAGCTTCTCCACACCAATACGCTGTCTGCGCTGCTCATGTAGTTTATTGGCAAACGGGACAAAGTATTCTTTCACCTGTTTCCGGAAATTTTCGACCATTTCCTTGTCATAACAGTTGCGGTTCATACGGTAATAACCAAGCTCCACATAATTCTCATAGCCAAGCTGTCTTGCCTGCTCGGTTCTGTTTTTCACCATCTTATCGTAAATCTCGTCGATTTCATCTGTAACAGACAGGAAATAGTCACTGACTGCCTTCCATGCTTTTCTTCTCAACTCACGGTCCGGGCTGGTCTGGAACTTTCTCATGAGAGACAGATTGTAAACTTCTCCCTCAAAAGGAATCTTCGCTGTAGCGATCAGCTTACTGTAACGGCTGCTCAATGCATTTTCTTCCTGCATTAACGGAATGATCTTCTCGTCAAAAGCCTTGTTTGCGATCTCGATATTTTTAAATGTCACTTTTCCGATCTTACTCTCCAGATAGTCTCTGTAAGGAGAATCATAAAGTACTTTTCCATATTCATTCTCATACTGGCTGATGATCGGTCCGACCTCATCATAAAAATCGCTTTCTTTCTCATAAAATTCATCGGTCGTATCAATATCATGGCGGATCATTGCAAGTTCCATGCTTGTCTGCACATCCGCGGTAAATTTATAGTACTCCCGGTGGATCTCAAACTGCTCCTCTCCGCTTTTTGCATTCTTCGTGCGCTCGATAATGCTCTTATACTCTTTTTCTACTTCTTCCATATCAATGCGTTTGTATGGCATTTCTGAAAATTTCATAGTTCCCCTGCTTTCTGTATATACATCCTGTCTATACTGTTTTCTTCTCAACCATTCTATGATATTCCCGGATTTTTTGCAATGAAACCTTGTGTTTTTCCTTTCACAATTTCACAAAATAGACTATAATAACTTTACTTTCTAAAAAATTATATTCCGAGGTTTTATATGATCACAGCAGAAGATATTTTAAATATGAATTTTTATAAAAAAGAAAAATTTACCGGAAGTTACAAGGGCATGCGCTACCTTGTAAAAAAAGAAAAAGATGACGCTGAAAACGATATTTTCCGCGCCACCGTCTGGCCTGGACCTTATAATTTTTCAACCACTCCCGACGATCAGAAAATTTCCGCCACTTTTCCATTCACAGAAGAAGGTAGACAGCAGGCAGTCGACTGGATGAATGAGCAGTGGCGTTCCAGAAGCGAGTGGGGGATTATGATGCATTCGTGAAGAACGATTGCTTTTCTACATCAAAACCAGCATTTATAATAATACCAATGCGGTTTTATTTTTCGAATCTCTCCTCCATTGTCTCCGTATCCCTGCCAGCTCCAGCCCGCATTGTCTCCCTCTGCTTTTACAAGCTGACCTTCCCCGGTTCCAACCGGAATATCTTCGGGTGAATAGTAAAATCCATAATACACAGATGATGGAGCCAGCCCAAAACCTCCCATATAAAATGCCACTACGTTTTCCGGAAATAACCCTGTCAACTGTACGCTGTAACCATTTTCCTCTTTCCACTCTTCAAACATATGTCGTCTTTCCCTTTGTTCCACTGCCAGGTAGTTTTTTGTAAACTCTGTAAGTTCTTCCTCGTTCCTCAACACAAATTTTTGTATCCGCTTTTCATAATGAAGCTGTGAGACAAGTAGCAGCGTCAAAAAAACACATATACCGAGTCCAACACTCTTCTTAACTTTTTTCTGTAATTTTCCCTGTCCACTCTTCCATTTTTGTTCTGCTTTCATCTACATCCCCCGTTTTTTGTTTTTTCCACGATACTTCCCATAAAAATAATAGAAACTCATCATCCCAGCCACACATAACAGGATATCATCGACATCCAACATACCAACTTTAAAAATATACTGCACTATTTCTATTACAAATGTAATCGTAAAGCACACCAAAAAATTCTGTTTTATTTTTCGGATTTCAAACAATTCAATCAGGAAAAATTGAAGTGGCATAAAAATAAAAAAATTTCCAAAAATATTAATCACGATTGCATAAACATTTCCGCTTAAAAGCACTGTTCCTATTGTCCGAAACGGCACAATATTATAGTCAGTAACCATCTGTGTTCTTTCCAGAAACGTCAGATTCATAAGCATAACTGCATAATAGATAAAGAGCACCGCCAGTACTGCCTTTTTCCGCTTTCTTCTCTCCTCCAGCTTTTCCAGATAGCAGCGTTCCAACACCATTTCTCCAAGCAAAAATATCCCCGAAATCACAGTCATTCTTATCATTGTCCCAAAATAGTTTCCCTGAAAACGATATGCCTCCCGTAAATACAATAAAAACAACACAAGTGAAACCACCAAACACCCGATTCCGATTTTAAATCCTGTATTGTACTTTTCTTTCCTATTTTCCTGCACATACTCAATCACATTTGTAATATCTATATCCGCCATATGTGCTTTTGTATCATGTACAGCCTCTTCCTGCACCCGTTCTTCTCCATTTAATAATTCCGTTACCGACACATGAAGTTCTTCCGCCAATGGTTCCAGCAACGAAATATCTGGTACTCCCCGCCCAGTTTCCCACCGTGAAACAGCTTTCTCTGTCACCTGAATTTTCTCCGCCAGCTGCTGTTGTGTCATACCTTTTTCTATGCGCTTCTTTCTAATATACTTTCCTATTTTTTCCTTTTCCATCGTCCGCTCCAAATATGATTGTTCTCCTGTACGCTTTCTATCATACTCATATTTGAACAAAAATGCACCCTATGCTTCGTAGGAATAGGAATTTTTTCTGTTATTTCATTCATTTATGGGATTTTTTGATTTTCTTCTTAGAACTTAAGACATAACTGCTGCATTTTTGATTATCTTTGATGTATTCTCGCGGATAAATGTCAACTCATTCACAATGAGATCTTTATATCTTTCATCTATTTCATTGTCAATATCGTATATAATTATGACAAATTTCTAATAGGTAGGACAAATAATTATGTATAAAAAATAGCCGAAAAACCTTGATTTCACTACAAAATCTTAGTTTTCCGGCTATTTTCAAAGACTGCGGGTGACAGGACTTGAACCTGCACGTCGGGGACACTAGAACCTAAATCTAGCGCGTCTGCCAATTCCGCCACACCCGCAAAACTGCTTTCCAAGTATAACTTATTTATCCATAAATTGCAACTGTTTTGTTGATTTTAATGATAATGTAAAAAAATCAGACATCGGGGATTCGGTCTCCGCTTCCGCTCCGGTCGTTGCTAAGCAGGCGCCACTGGCGCCTAGCAACCCGAACAACTACGTTGTCCGTGGTTCAAGTCTCTCGCTGTTCCTAAGAATAAGAAAAACGCCGTTCATACGAACGACGTTTTTCTTATTCTAATGAGACATCGGGGATTCGAACCCCGGACAACTTGATTAAAAGTCAAGTGCTCTACCAACTGAGCTAATATCCCATATTAAGCTGGGCTAGCAGGATTCGAACCTGCGAATGCTGGAATCAAAATCCAGTGCCTTACCGCTTGGCGATAGCCCAACAAAGAAATTTGCTGCACCTATCGCAACATTTTAACAACAAAACCAAAGCTTTATTGTAAGGGTGGATACAGGGATTCGAACCCTGGGCCTCCAGAGCCACAATCTGGCGCGCTAACCAACTGCGCTATACCCACCATAGAGATGTTATCGTACCATTTAGAGCGCTAACATCGCTCGCAGGAACGCGCATGTGCTCGAAGGGATTCGAACCCCCGACCCACGGCTTAGAAGGCCGTTGCTCTATCCAGCTGAGCTACGAACACTCATCAATATCGCTTTCGCAATATCAGAGCGGGTGATGGGAATCGAACCCACGTATCCAGCTTGGAAGGCTGGTGTTCTACCATTGAACTACACCCGCATAAGTCGGGGTGACAGGATTCGAACCTGCGACCTCCTGGTCCCAAACCAGGCGCTCTAGCCAAGCTGAGCCACACCCCGAAGGCTATGTTGTTACGTCCGTGTTGTTTGTGTCTCATCCGTGACGCAAGATAGATTATAGTATAGCCTGGCAATAAAGTCAACAACTTTTTTGAATTTTTCAAATATTTTTTTCAATTTCCTCAATAAGCCCCAGAAACTCGGCTTTTTTCAATGCCTGCGTGGCAGATACAGAGAAAGAATATGTGCCGTCCGACCAGGTTGCAAGCATATAACTGCATTTTTCCTGTCCTTTGAAAGTGACAGAATATTTTCCCACAACAATCAATTTTTCTTCTGCATAGTGCGTATAGTCACCGGAATTATCCTCCTGCCCCTGTGACTGCCGGAAACAGATACTTTGTGAATCCCAGCAATATGTGATCTCTGCCAGTCCATCCCCATATGTCACATAGGAACGATCCGTTGCTTTTTCTTTCAGCGAAGCAATATCCCTGACCGGAAAGCCCACCGCATCCATCAGTTTTTCGGCCGATGCTACCTCCTGTGGCGCATATACGCCCTCTACCGCCGGTTTTTCTTCTCCCGGCTTTTGCGGGTTTTGCGGAATTTTCTGCCGGATCTGCGGAACTGCAAGCCCCGCCACAACAATCACTGCACATGCAGCAAACGGAAGAATGCGACGTGCCAGCCGCATCGGAACAATATTATTTTTCCGGGAGCGCGCGTACTGCCTCCCACACAAAACGCAGATCTTCTCGCTTTTCTGCAACGAGCGTTTCCTCCAGCTCATCGGTCTGCCGGATACGATTGTAATCAATCCGGTTTTTGCTCAGGTTGGCAGCCACTTTCAGAAGCTTTTCCGCTTTCTGGTTGACCGCTGCCCTCTCATCCTGTTTCTCCTGTTTTACAGCCATCTGCAACAGATGCTGTCTGCATATCCGCCAGCAGTCAGCGGCCGCAGCATGCAGCCGCTCCTGCCAGGAAATTGTCCGTTCCAGACAAATTACCATATCTTTACTCCTATTGTACCTGTTTTACGAGTCTGATCAGTGCTTTCTGGCTCATTCCTGCACTTGTATACAAAGAATAGGAATAGGTTCCGTCACTCCATACCGCAAGATTTTTCTTCTTTTCCGTTCCTTTGATCGTAACCTTTCTCTTTTTCCCTTTGACAGACACTTTCTTTGTCACATCATAAACATTGTAATCCCCACTGATATCTTTTCCCTGTGATACCAGTGCCTTACGGATTAAAATCTCCTTATCCCCGTTTTTGTAAAATACCTGCAGAACTAATCCGTCGACTGCCTGAATCATATCTTTTGTATAACCACTGATCTTTTTTGGAAGCTTTACGGTAAATCCCACTGCATTTTCTGCATCTTTCACGGAAGTGTAATCTTTCCACGGATTCGGAATCTGCTCTCCCTCCTGTGTGGAAATTACCGGTGTTTCCGGACTCTCCGCCGCAAATACACTGCCAATACCACAGGTCAACGCCGACATTGCCATCATCCCGCATAATATACATACAACCAGTTTCTTTTTCATAATAAATTACCATCCTTTCCGTATGTGTGTCACAGCTTTTTTGCTGTTCTACTTACTATACAGATCAGATGGTAAAAATGTTTCATTCTTTTTTAAATTTCTTTTTTCAGTAATTCTTTCATCGCACGCAATGCCTTGCCTCTGTGACTGATCGCATTCTTCTGTTCCGGAGAAATCGCTGCCGATGAGCATCCGTATTCATCCAGATAAAAAATCGGATCATACCCAAAGCCGTTTTCCCCTTCCGGTTCCCAGCCGATATATCCTTCCATCGTCTGACGGGTCACCAGTTCCCTTCCATCCGGAAGGACAGCCGCAATCGCACAGACAAAGCGTGCGGTACGTTTTTCTTTCGGTACGCCATCCAGACGGTCAATCAGATTTTTGTTTTTCACATCGTAAGAAGTATCCTCTCCCATATAACGGGCAGAATATACGCCCGGCTCTTTATTCAGTGCATCGATTTCCAGTCCGGAATCATCAGCCAGAACAATCGCATCCGTATGTGCAGCCACGGCCCGTGCTTTGATCTTTGCATTTTCCTCGAAAGTAGTTCCATCTTCCACAATATCCACCCTGATGCCGGCTTCCTTCATGGATACAATATGTACATCACAATCCGCCATAATCTCACGGATCTCACGCATTTTATCCTTGTTTCCCGTTGCAAAAATAATCTCTGTCAATTTAATATCCCTCCTGAAATGCTTCATTGATTGCGTTATAAATACCCTCAGCTGCCTTTTTCTGATAACTTGTACTGTTCAGCAGATCCAGTTCCTTATAATTTGTCATAAATCCTACCTCAATCAGTGCCACTGGCACCTTACTTGTGCGGATAATATAGATACTGTCTCCTTTTAGCAGCCCCCGGTTCTCACTGCCCGTCGTATCCACGACATTTTTCAGGCAAATCTCCGCCAGCTTCTTACTCGACAGCTTTACGTCATCCGATTCGCTGTACATTACCTGGGTTCCCTTCACTTTGGTAAAGTTTCCGGTTGCATCCGAATTGTTATGTACGCTGATAAACAGATCCGCATTTGCCTTATTTGCCAGCTGAACCCTCTGATCCAGCGTCGGATTCGTGTCCGATGTACGTGTATAGTACACCCTGATCCTGCGTTTATCCTCATCAAACAGTTTTTTCAACTGCTGCACGATCGCCAGATTAAGGCTTTTTTCAGAAATTCCAAGTTTTACGGCACCTGCTGCGTGGCTTCCGTGTCCGGCATCCACCACAATGACTTTATCATAGATATCGTGCGGATCAATAAAATCAAGGTAAAGGCTTCCCTTTTTGAACCGGTTTTTCAGTTCATACACCTGATCCAGCTGAAGTGCGATCACGCCCTCTTCCTTATCCTTATAATAAGCCATGGATGCTATATGATCACTGCTTCCCTTGATGGCATACTGCTCGAAATAATCATCCACACCGCCCGCAAATTTGATATAAATGGTCTGCGTCACATAATCATTTTCAATTTCTACATCTGCTTTTGAAATTCCCTCCGGTAGAGCAATCTTAAGCTGCGCGTTCAGATCCTTTGACTGCTCCACCACCGCTTTCGGATTCGCCGTTGTAGCGATCAGATTTCCTCCGCCGACTTCCTTTTGCTGCTCGGCTGCCAGAACAGCCCGTTCATGTATATCCGGGAAAAAGAAAACCGACACGCAGACTATCACCGTCAGGATTCCCGACAGTACTGTCACCCACTTTAAAACGATTTCGTCCATCTTAATCCCTCGTAAATGCTTTAATGCAAAGATTGCAATCCTTTTTCTCTTTTACGTTTACAAAGTTTTTTCCATTTAAACTGATATAACCCTCTCCGTCATCCAGATCCACACCCTGTAAAATTTTCTCTCCGGTATCATATTCGATTGCCATCGGATGTTTGGTTCCGGGTGTTTTCAGGTATACCAGCACGGCATAACGTTCCCCTTTTTTCAGAGAAACCTTTGTATCAAAATCAACGGTGTAATATCCCGCTTTCTGTAACGTTCCGGATGCAAGCTGTTCTCTCTGCGCAAAAGACTTCTCATTTTCAAAATCGTGCACCACATAAACTTCATACTGTGTGTTTGCACCGGTCGCATAAAAGGAAGCAGCAGACAATGTTTCGGCCCCTTTTGCCTCAAACACATTCGCCCCGTAAATCTGGTCACTGTCATATCCTAATTTTCCAACCCAGCCGCACAGATCACTCTGATAGATGTGATCATAATTATGTACATCATCTACCCGCGTATATGCCACATTATGCGTGCCAATATTCGTATCGTAGTAGGACACATAGAAAATTCCGTTTTCTCCAAATCCATCTCCCCAGCTGTTCTGGCAGATAAACGCACCGTCTCCCTCCAGCGGAGTATTGAAATTGGATCTCGAATAATTGTCATCCCATCCAATGATCACTACATCATGATTCGGTTTTTCCGTACCAATATAACAGTACGCACTTGTATTCTGATTATAATACACCGAACTTCCCTGTGAACTTCTTATGGTACTGTAAAGGGAAGATTCCACACCGCCATATTTAAATACCGCTTCTTTTATTCCTTCGTAATCTTTACCGTCAATAACCTGCATTTCCTGCACATGACGCACTGCTTTGAGCGAATCATCCGTCATCCCGTCCCCATACGGATCGTCCTTCTCATAGACCGGTCCCTGCCATGCTGCCAGATAAGCCATTCCCATGGTATATTCTCCGCCATCATACTGATTGGCATGAAAAGAATTGCTCATACTCATATGGTCCACGGAAAAATTAACTTTTTCCTCCGGTCGCAGGGAAGACTCCAAGGCACTGGTTGCGGCAAACGCCCAGCACGTACCATAGGAACCCTGATTGTATATCGTTGATACCCGGTCACGCTCCCTTAAATCATAGGAAGCCGGAACAATCGCAGAAGTATCTTTATCGGATGCCGTAATGGTATTACTTGCGATATCGAAACTGCAACTGTAACCTAACAGGTTGGACAGATCTTCCAGACTGACAACCAGCTGGCCTCTGACTTCCTTTAAAGCGGATGAAATATCTACTTCATCCCCATTTAAATACGCCTTTTTCTGACCCACATCCATCGATACGGACTGACTGTGTTTTTCCACCAGAAGACGTTTTTTATCGTACACATGTGCACTGCAATTCAGCGCATCCCGCAACATGCTGACAGGAACCATAATATTGCGGTTTTTGTCCATGTAAAATTTCGATTTACTGTTATTGTAAGTCTGGTTATCGATTACGGCATGAATGGTCTGCCCGTTGACTTCCTTTGCCACCATCGGATTCCATACCTGTGTATCCAGTTCTCCTCCGCGGAACCGTCCCACCTGTGCATTGTCCACGCCCAGAATCTGAAATTTTAAAATAAAAACCAGCGCCAGCACAATTGTAAACGCAATATACCGTTTCGAGTATTTCATATATTACTGCTGTTCCTTCCTTTCGATCGTTTTCTCTGCTGCTTCTCTGCGTTTCGACGGTTTTGGCCCCATAAACTGATAAAAATAGGTTTTTATCATACCATTATAAATCTTTCTGTTTTTATCTGCCTTTCTTCCTATATAACGCTCCGCATCCTCATAACTGGTAATCATATACAGTGACCAGCTGTCAAGTCCTGCATAAGCCTGTCCGATCTGCGTATACAGCTCCGGAAGATCCTCTTTCTCCTCGAGGCGCTCTCCATACGGCGGATTTGTAATGACAAACCCATATTTTTTCGGATGATGCAGATCCGCAACCGCTCTCTGCTGAAAATGAATCAGATGATCCACGCCCGCACGCTTTGCATTCTCTCTGGCTGCTTTCACCACTTCCGCATCGATATCATATCCCTGAATATCTACCTGGATATCTGCATCCATAAGATCCTGTGCCTCTTCTACCGTGTCATACCACAACTGTTTCGGAATCAGATTTTTCCATTGCTCTGCGGTAAACTGCCGGTTCATTCCCGGTGCAATATTTGCTGCAATCATGGCTGCCTCAATCGGGAACGTTCCACTTCCGCAAAACGGATCTACCAGAATACGGTCCTTTTTCCACGGTGTCAGCATAATCAGTGCTGCTGCCAGCGTCTCCGTCAGCGGAGCCTTGCTGGTCATCAGACGATAGCCTCTCTTGTGCAGGGAATCCCCGGAAGTATCCAGTGTAACCATTACCTCATCCTTTAACAGGAAAATGCGTACCGGATAAGGTGCTCCATCCTCCGGAAACCAGTTCAGCCGGTATACATTCTTCAGACGCTCTACCATCGCCTTTTTTGCAATTGACTGAATATCCGACGGACTGAACAGTTTACTTTTAATAGAAGATGCCTTTTTTACCCAGAATTTTCCATCCTTTGGAATATAGTCTTCCCAAGGCAGAGCTTTTATCCCCTCAAACAGTTCATCAAATGTTGTTGCCTTAAAACGTCCTACCTGCAACAGCACTCTTTCTGCACTGCGAAGGAATATATTTGCACGGCATATGGCTTCCGCATCTCCCGCAAATGTCACTCTGCCATCTTCTACTCTTGTAATTTCATATCCTAAATCATAAATTTCTCTTTTTGTTACCGCCTCGAGTCCAAAATGACACGGTACAACCAATTCATATGTATCCATAAATGTTCTCTTTTCTACTATAATGTATTGCATGGTCTGCAGTTCTATTGTTACATATTCTCACGATTTTTAAAATAGTTTTTCGAAATTTTTTTCATCGCCTCATAACCACCAACCACACTTGCCACATGATACCCCTGTTCCCCAAGCATACGCGCCATCTGCATGCTTCCTCCCCCATGGTCGCAGTACAAAATCAGCTTGCGGTTTTTCGGCAGACGGGCAGTTCCTCGTTCCAGCTGATCATACGGATAGCTGACGGCTCCCGGCCAGTGTTCCCTCTCATACTCTTTCCTGTCACGGATATCAATTACCAGTGCCCTGCTTTCCCTTTGTTTCTGCCTCAGCTGCGATGCGTAAATCAGTTCAAAATCTTTCACAATATCCTCCAGAATATGCCGTTTTCATTAAAAAACAGATTACACGCTGTCCTTCGTGTAATCTGTTTTTTATTATATTATGCAATTTTATGCATTTTGTTTCTGCCTAGCGCATATTATCAGATGCGGAATCAGACACATCTCCTGCCTTATCTGATACCCTGTCTTCTGTCTTGTCTGATGTCTTATTCACAGATTTGTTGGATGTTCTGTTTTCAGACTTGTTGGAATAACAATCAGAGACACGATTGCTTCCGCTGCGATTTGTTGCACTGTTTGTTCCTGTACTGTTTTTTGACATACTTTTTCCTCCTTTAACGTTTCCCCAAAAACTGCATGGTTCAACGAATACAATTATTTAGTACAGGAATAGTTTCTCAACTTTTCGAGAAAATATTCATTATTTGATTGCAATCCATACCGCAATCCATTATAATAACTTTTGAAAAGAAGTTTTTTCTTCTTTTCAATGTTATACCTCTTATTAATTATTTATACTCCCCTCAAAAGAGCCGGTCAGACGACCGGCTCTTTTACTTTCTTCATATGCTTTCATTTATATTTATGCATTCATTTCCCGTTTGATAGCCGCACCAAAGGCTACTTTTGACAGTGGAAACTTATAAAACAGCTTCATAAGTCCATACTGTATCACTCCTCCGGTCAGAACTAGTACAATATCTGCCACAATAGCCACCAGTGGATGAATGAATCCCTTTGGAATAAAAAAATGCAGTCCGATTTCCAAAAGCATTCCGGCTCCAAATATAAAAATGTACATAACAATCATCGATACCACAAAAAATTTATAACATACCCCGGTAAAAAGTAAAATCACAAATGCCCACATACCGGTCATAAGAAGTTTTACTCCCTGATCCGCAAAATTTTTTCCGGAAATCACGCAGGAAATCACCTGCAGAAAAATGCTCCAGCCAAACATAATCAAAATTTGTCTACACATCTTCTACAGCAAGAAGTGTCTGCAGCATATGCATATATTTGTCAACCCTATACTTCCATTTTATGATTTTGTTTTCTCCGTACCCGGCTCAGATGCTGTTCAAAATATCCTTTATTGATAAATTCTGCCAGCGCATACTGTTCCAATACCGGTACGGTACAGGAAAATCCGCCGGAAGTTTTTTTGTAACGTTCCATCAGTCTCTCCGGCAAAATCATATATCCCATACGAATGGACGGTGACAAACTTTTAGAAAATGTATTGATATATATGACCGAACTGCTGTCATCCAGCATAAACAATGTCTCTACCGGCTTACCAGGCATGAAAAACTCACTGTCAAAATCATCTTCCACAATAAAATGATGTTTTTCTCTTGCCCATTCAAGATATTCGTATCGCTTCCCTATGGTTGCCGTAACCCCGGACGGAAAACTGTGAAACGGTGTCACGTGCAGCACATCCGCCCTTGTCTGTGCCAGCACATCACTCCTGATTCCATCTTCCCCCATAGGCAGCATTTCACAGACCGCACCCGTTCCCTCATAGACTTTCCGGATCTGATGATAGGACGGATCTTCAATTCCATAAATCTTATCCGCTCCAAGAATACGCACAACCGTACCATACAGATGTTCCGCTCCCGATCCGATAATGATCTGTTCCGGCTGTGCAAATAATCCACGATAACGCAGCAGATAGGATGCAATACTGTTTCGCAGAATCGCACAGCCCTCATTTGGTGAACGATACAGCAATTCTTCTCCATATTCTGTAATAACACTTCGCACAGTTTTAAAATACAAAGAATATGGGAAGCTGGAAAGTGCCGCATTCTGCAGACGTCCATCTTCGATTTCTTCCGGTATCTCGGGAAGCATATGCAGTTGCTGATTCTGCTCTTTCATTTCTCCGATTACATGTATTTCACATACATAATATCCACTGCGTTCTCTCGGTTCTATATAGCCTTCATCTTTTAACATCTGATACGCATTCTCTACCGTGATCAGACTGATTCCGAGGTGTTCCGCCAGACTTCTCTTGGATGGAAGTTTTTCTCCTTTTTTCAGTTTTCCGCGCTCAATATCCCGCCGGATCATTTTATATATATAATAATATTTCGGTTCATCATTTCTCTGTTCCAGATTGTAAGTAAGCATATTCTTCTCCCGTCATTTTCTTTTATATTTGAACTTTTACGTGCTGGAATACTAAAAAAGGAGTAAGACTTACGTCTTGCTCCTTTTTTCATACGTGCGCGAGAGGATTCGAACCCCCGACACCTTGGTCCGTAGCCAAGTGCTCTATCCAGCTGAGCTACGCACACATATTTACTTAACACTATAAATCATAGTGTAATGCCGGCGACCGGAATCGAACCGGTACTGTGTCACCACAACAGGATTTTAAGTCCTGCGCGTCTGCCAGTTCCGCCACGCCGGCATGAATGGGACCTACAGGGCTCGAACCTGTGACCCTCTGCTTGTAAGGCAGATGC
>ERZ836829.578-NODE-578-length-40192-cov-119.559434_pt1 | contig 40192 bp, 43 predicted proteins | sample MGYA00519574_ERZ836829 | MGnify/ENA primary metagenome ERZ836829 (study PRJEB31850, sample SAMEA3708808) | human gut metagenome | biome: human gut; feature: human-associated habitat; material: faeces | place: China | collected 2014 ...
CTTATGTGTGATAAAGAAGTAATAGAAGTGTAAAAAATTTTGCCGTTCCTATCCGATACTTGCCTTTGGTATCGGATAGGGCGGGCGGTCATTCGGGCAAGTCCACCTTGCCAACGAAAGAATAGTAAATCTCAATGTCCTGTCTGCGTGTGCCGTTTTCATCGTAGCTGCACTCATGCACAACGATTTTCTCTACAAACTCACGCAAGAGGGTGTGGGTCAGTTCCTCAAAGTTCATGTGCTTGCGGACAATGTTCATAAACTTTTCTGCGTTTACGGTGGCTTCCTGCGCTTTAGAAAGCTCCGCCTGTATTCTGGCAACACGCTCTTTCAATTCCTGCTGTTCGGCTTCGTAGTCTGCCGAAAGCTCTGTGAAACGCTCGTCAGAAATGCGACCGCTTACGCTGTCCTCATACAACCGCTTGAAAATGGCGGAAAGCTCGCTGATACGCTTTTCAGCGGCTTCCAACTCCTTTTTCTTGGCGGCGTTCCGGCGTTTGCCGCCGTCCTCGTTCTGCTCGATCAGCAGCTTCATAAACCGGGCTTCATGCTTTGCCGCATAGCTCGTCACTTTTCGCAGATTGGAGAGAACGCCCGCAGTCAAAAGGTCGGTGCGGATAAAATGCGCGGTGCAGTCACGGGTACGCTTCTTGTAGTTCCCGCAGATATAGCAATCCTGTTTCCGCTTATCGGTCTGGTAGCGCTGCTGATACATGACGCTGCCGCAGTCCGCGCAAAAGAGCATACCAGAGAATAAGCCCACTTCATCATAGCGGTTTGGACGCTTGCGCTGTTTGCGTAATTCCTGCACACGCTCCCATGTCTGGGTGTCGATGATAGGCTCATGGTGGTTCTCGAAAATTGCCTGTTTCTCAATGGGATTTTCTACGCTGTGCTTGGTCTTGTAGGACGGTTTCTCCGTCTTGAAGTTCACCAGACAGCCCATGTACTCCCGGTTTTCAAGGATATGCACCACGGTATTTGTCGCCCATTTGCATTCATAGCCGGGGTGATAGCGGCGGGTGCTGCCCGTCCTGCGGTATTCCAGCGTTCCCGGCGTTGGGATTTCCTGTTCGGTCAGCATACGGGCTATCTTGGTCGGGCCGTTCCCGGCAAGGCACAGACGGTATATCTGCTTGACTACGGGCGCGGCTTCCTCGTCAATGATGAAGTTTTCGTCCTCGTCCATGAGGTAGCCGTACACGGGTTTGCTCGTAACAGGCTTGCCGCTCATGCCTTTTGACCGTTTTACAGCTTTGATTTTCTTGCTCGTATCTCTCACCAGCCATTCGTTGAAAATGTTCCGCAGAGGGGCAAAATCATTATCGCCCTGTGCGCTGTCCACTCCATCGTTGATGGCGATAAAGCGGACGCCTTTTTGTGGGAAAATCATCTCGGTATACATTCCCACCTGCAAGTAGTTTCGCCCTAACCGTGACATATCCTTTACGATAACGGTAGCCACTTTCCCGGCTTCAATGTCCGCAAGCATGGATTGAAAGCCCGGTCTTTGGAAGTTCGCACCAGAATAGCCATCGTCCGTGTACCAGCGTAGATTGGAAAAACCGTTCTGCTTTGCGTAGGTTTCAAGAATACGCTTCTGGTTGGAAATGGAATTGCTTTCGCCTTGCAGCTCGTCCTCATGGGATAGTCTTGGATAAAGGGCAGTGATTTTCTGGGTGGTCTGTCTTAACATAAAATCCTCCGTTTCCGACAGCCAGCCCCACTATTCCGTATTTCGATTATACCACATGGGGCGGCTGTCTGTATAGCGGCTTCTGCTTCTTTACCGCCCGGTAAAATGACGATTTTTCTGTGCGGCTTGTAGCGTTAGGGCGAAAGCTGGGCTTTGTGTCCTGCGGCGGCTTCCGCCTCCAGCACTTTCATCATCTTATCGGCTGCTGTGTCGGTGGTATCTTTTTTGAAAAAGCCGGAAACGACAAGGACGGTGTTGCCCATGCGGATCTCTGTCACGCAGTCCGGGCGGCGTTCCGGGGTGGTGTTCTGCTTGTTCTCTGCCATAGGCAACTCCTTTCATTTCATCAATTCTTTTAGTCTGTTCAGCTTGGCTTGCGCCGTTTCACGGCGGAAGTTCTCTCCCGTAAAGAGGATAGGGGCGCACATTTCCAAAAGGCGGTCATAAATCCGGGCATGGGCGGTGTCCAGCGGATTTTGCAGGCTGTCCAATGTCAGATTGGTGGTGACGATTAGGGGCTTGCGGCTGCGGTAGCGGCTGTCAATCACATTGTAGACCTGTTCTAAACCGTACTCTGTGCCGCGCTCCATTCCAAAATCATCAATGATAAGCAGAGGGAAACGGCAAAGACGCTCGATATACTCGTTGCGCCCCTCAAAGCTGGCGGTCAGGTCATTCAAAATCGCAGAAAAATTCGTCATGCGGACAGCGACTTCCTGCTCCATGAGAGCATTAGCGATACACCCGGCAAAATAGCTTTTCCCTGTGCCGACTTTGCCCCATAGCAGATAGCCGATATTTTCCTCGCGCATGGTTTCCCAATGCTCCACATAGAAGTGTGCAATCTCCATTTGCGGGCATTTCCCGTTGTCATTGGCAAAAGTCCATTCCTGCATGGTGGGATTGGTAAATCCCCCGCGTTTCAAGTCCTCCACGGTATCAAGGTGTTTTCTGCGCTGCTCGGCGGCTTCACGTTCCAAACGCTGGGCTTTCTGGCAGTTACATTCTGCCGGGTGGCGGTCACGCCCAAACAGGGCGGCTTGCTTTTCCGGGAAGTAGGCTTCTTTCGGTGTGTGGCACTTGCCGCAGTAAAGCAGCCCGTCCTCGCCCGTGTAGTCCTCCGGCTGCGGGGTATCAGCCGCCGTATTCAAAACTCGTTCCGTAAACAGATTACTCATAAGCTCTCGCCCTCCTTGCAGGTGTATTCGGGTATGCCCTGTTTCGGGGCAGCCTTTGCGGTATCGTCTGCCGCCCATCTGCGGATAGTGGCGGCGTGGTTTTTATATTTCTTGCCCGTGGACGCGATATAGCCGGAAAGACGCTCAATGTAGTACGCCCATTTTTCGGGCAGCTCCGCTTGCAGTTCGGAAAGCTCCGTATCGGTCAGAAATACATTCTCATATCTGCCGTAGCTGCGGGCGGGGGCTTGTCCCTTTAACTCTCCCTCTTTTTCTAACTCTATATCTATCTCTTTCTTTATCTCTATCTCTGGTGGACGAATGTCGGACAAATGTCCGCCATTTGTCCGCGGCGGCAAAAGTGCCTTATTTTCAAGCCTTGCGGCTCGTTTCCGTTCCGCTTCGGTAGAGGATTGACCGATCATCAGCTCAATGTCGGTCATATAGAGCAGCCCGCAGTCAAGCTGCTCCACAAGCCCTAACTGCTGGAAGATGGATAATGCCCGTTCCACCGTCCCGATTTGGTGACGGGTCAGCGTGGCTATCATCTGGGCGGTATAGGGGATATGCTCGTCAAGCTGTAATCTGCCGCCATTTTTCAGCGATTTTAAGTACAGCTTCAAGAGAATATTGGAATACAAAATCCCGTCTTTCATGTCCTCCAACAGCACAATGGAATCGCTGTCGAAGAAGTTTTCTTTCAGTTTGAGGTAGTAATATTTGCGGTTATCTGCCATTGGCGATGTCCTCCCTGTGTTTCCATCTCTTAGAGAAATACCGGGGGCAGAGGACGATAATCGCCCGGAAGCTCTGCTTGCAGCCGTGTGTGCAGCCCCGGCAAAGGTCATTGTAGGTGATACGGTTTCGGTGGTTGAGGAAAAAGCTCCATTCCAACCGCCGCTTTTTGCTCATGCGCGGCATTTCTCGCTCCTTCCTGCCGTTTCCGCTGGTATAAGCGGATAGGACGGTAAAAATGTAGTTTCTCGGTATCATTTTCGGGGATTTCCTGCGCTGTACGCCCAGTTTCAAGGGTGGGTAGTATTGCGGATAGGGTGCAGGGCATATCCCCGTTTTGGTATCGTTTCGGGGCGGTTTTTAACGCTCCTGTTCGTGCTTTTTCTCTCTGTCTTTCTCGCCTTTCAGGATTTGAGAAAGATTGCTTTTCACGGTATGCAGCTCCCTGACACGGGCTTTTTTCTCTCGGTATTCGTTGTAATGGGCGTTCTTTTCGGCGGTAAGCTGCTCAATTTCCGCTTGCAGGGCTTTATAACTTGGCAGCTTGGAAACGCCATGCGCCTGGAAATAACGGGCGGCAGCGTCCGCTATAATAAAATCGCTTTCGTGCCGCTCCCGGTAGGTAATGCGGGCTTTCTCTGTTTTCTGCACTTTCAAACCGTCACGGGCAGGCTTAGTTTTAACATAGGCAAGCACTTGTGTCTGAAGCTCTTTTTTCTCCCGGATAGCAGCGTCCAGAGCTTTCAATTTGGCAGTGCTGTCCTGTAAATCCGCATTGGCAGATACAAGGGCTGCGTCCAGTTCCTCCGGCGAATAGCCGTACTGCCCGTAGGCGGCAACGGTAGCCGCCATTTGTTTCAGATTGTGGACTGCCGCCCAGCGGTCATAGCCCACGCCTTTTCCCTCCGCCCGTTTTGCCGCCCGGTCAACCATGCGCTGAATGCTGTCCTTTTTCGGGGTGGTTTGGACAGCTTTTTTGCCCTGCAAACGCTCCCTTATGCTGCGGGGGTATTCGGGTACGGCTGCGGTCTGCTCGGCGGCTCTGTGGGCGTTCTGTTCCAAAAGGGCAAGAACGGCGGTGCGGTCAAAATCATCGCCCAGCTTGCGGGCGGTAATGGGCTTTGTCCTGTCCGGCGTGAGATAAGATAGCCGTCCCCGGCTCTCCTTGACGGTCACGCCCTGCTGCAAAAGAACGGCGGCGAACTCGTCATAGCTGGCGGCAGAGGACAGCGCGGCGCGTATGGTCTGCCGCAACTTTTCCTTATCCGTTTCAAACTTTGTGGACTTGGCGGGCTGTTCTCCGGCTGGCAGCGCAGCGGCTTTCTCGTCCAGCTTTGCCTGTCCTTTCCGCTGCGCCCAATACTCACGCTCGGTAATGCGGTTCTTGCTGCCATGCAAAAGGTCGATTTGATAGAGGTTTTCCCGGTGGCACAGTTCCATGACTTCGGCTTTGAAATATTCCATCGCCGCGTCTGTGCAGCGGTGTTTACACCCGACGCGGGTGTCTGCCGGTCTGTCCATGTAGGGCAGGAACGGAACTTCCGCTATCCGCAGGGAATTGATAACGATATGCACATGGATATTGCCGCTGTGGTTGTGTCCGTCCGGGTGGGTGCAGACAATGGCTTGGTGTCCGGGAAACTGTTTCCGGCAAAATTCTTCGCCCAACATCTGCGCCCGGTCTACGGTCAAACCGTTGTCCGCTGCGTCCCGTGGGTCAAAGCTGATAATGTAGTGGTGACTTTTTACATCTTTCCGCTTCTGGTTCTTCCCATAGCGGAGATTGGAGCGCATACAGGCAACGGCAAAATCTTCGCCGCCGCAGTTCAGCGTTGCAATTCGGTAGTCCTCCCGAAGCATGAGCCGCCCGTTTTCATCAAGGGTGGGCTTCATGGTAAACTCGTCATGTTCAAAGGTGAGGTACTGCTCGGCTGCGCCATAGTCCGCATTTTTAGAGCTGATATGTTTGAATGTTGCCAACAGCGTCACCTACCTTTCGCAAGACTTCAAACTTCAAGGCGGCAAGGTCAGAAATGGCGGTGCGGACTTCAACGGACAGGGCGTTATATGGTGTGCCGTACTCATTGAGGGCGCGGGCGATCTGATTGAGGTTGCCGCCGATTTTTCCGTATTCAGCGGTCAGCCTGCCAACGGCGGACAGCAGTTCATCATTGACCGGGGAAACGGTAACGATGGGGCGAATAGTCGCCCGTGTGATGGCTTGCCGGATAAATTCGGCTTGGCTCATGTCATAGTGTTTCAGCCGCTCGGTAAAGTCGGCGTATTCTTCCTCGGTCATGCGAGTTTTGACCACATGACTGCGGTGGGGCGTGTTGTATTTTTTCTTCAAGCATTGACCTCCTTTCTCGCCCGACAGGGCGCATGAGCAGGGTTTGGGGAAGGCACTCCCCAACAAGATTTACCAAAGGGGCAAAACCGCAGATATGCGGATTTTGGCACCGTGGTAGAATCTTGCTCTAAAAAGCTGCCGCTTTCCTCGGCGGCTCTGGTTTGCGGATATACTGGCTTGCTCCACCAATATAGCGATTGCGGCGGCGTGTTCTGCCCGCTGTTCACCACTACAACGGTGAAAAGGGTGCGTTTTGGCAAACGCAGCGGAAATTTTTTTATTTTCCCTGTCTGCTCCCTACAACAATCCGGCGGTGTAGTTTGCCAAAGATTTTTGAAAATGGGCGCAAAAAAAGCAGCAAACCTTTTTCAAGATTTACTGCTTATGTGCCGCTGTGATGGGCGGCGGTATTAAATTGTCAGCCGTTTTTCAAATGGAATTTATCTGCAATCGCTTTCTTTTCGCTTTCCAATCCCTTTTCTGTAATCTTCCATAATCCTAACGCAATGATCTGCTATCTTTTGCATTCCGAGTTCTTCAAAAAAAGCAATTTGTATTTTCATCAGTTCTTCGCAAACAGCCAACTTCTGCTCATCCATATTGCTAATAGCAAGCCATGGGAACGCTTTATATTTCTTAGTGTCACCAATGAGAAAATTGTACCCTATCAACTCATTTTCACGGAAAACGAAATAGAATTGTGGACCTGAACCCGGAACTGACTTTTCCATAATTTGTTGCATGGTTTTCACACCGCCGTATGCAGGAAAAAAACCTATTCGCTCAAGAGCATTTAATATGTCAAGCCTTTTATCTGTGGGTATGTCTCTATAATTGATAATCTGTTCCATTTGCTCCACCCCCATTAAAGTTTAATTTGTCAGGCTCTAATTATACAACTTTTCTGCTTAGCGGTCAAAGCGGAACTTCAACAGGCTTTCTATCAGCCGCCCGACGATATGTTCCTGCATATCTGTGTTGATCTGTCCGTCCATTTTCGCACAAGAGCGGATATATCCGGCATAATGGGATAGGACGGCGGCAACAGCTTCCGGGTCGCCCTCGCTTGCCTTAACGATTGTTTCATAGGAAAGTAGCTGGCTCATAGGACAAGCCCTCCAACTCTGCCCGTAGCCGCCGCAAAATCATCTGAATACGCCGCCCGGTTGTGTTGCCTGCCCGTCCATATCTCCGTCCAATCTCCCTATGCGTCAATCGTTGGAAGTAGTATAGGAAAATGATTTCCTGTTCCATCTGTGATAGTGCGGACAGGGCTGCGGCAAGCTCTGGACTTTCCAAAAGCACCATCTGACCGCAGACGAAAAGCGGATAGCTGTTCATGCCGGATTGCTCTGTAAAGTATTTATCTGTGGTGCTGAATGGATAGTGTTTTTCTTCTATCAGATATTCAAGCGAGATTTCCCGCTTGCGGCGGCTGCGTATGCTTCGGGCTGCGTCTATGGCAGCGTGGCGAATAACAGTCTTGCAAAAGGCATCGTGTGTATGCCGAATATGTTCTTGATACTTTTCGTGTTCGGTCATGGAAAATCCCCCTTTCTGAATAATGGCAGAGGGCGGCAGCATTTTATGCTGTCGCCCTCTTGGTTACCGAACAGCAAAGACGGGCGGGGCTGTCAACGGCGGCGCATTTGCGCCGTTCATCTTGACTGTTGACAGGCTCGGCTGGGTTTGCTATCTGCTCACGGCAATTCACTCTCATTGATAGGAATTGCTTCAAGTTCCGTATTCAAATTGTTCCAATAAGAGCCAATATCCGCACTTGTGAAATACTTAAAACCGCCTGCTTCTGACTTCAATTCGCCGTTTTTAACTCCATAGCAGGCGTAAATCAAATCGTAGCTTGTTCCATCTGAGAGGTTAAATCTAAAGCTGGTCACATCTGCTCCAGCAGTTTCCTCAGTTGTTTTGTCTTTTAGGGATAAGCCCTTGAACTTATCATACAGGGTCTTTATATCATTTTCAGCAACAACTACTTTCTTTTCTGCTGATGCAGGCACTCCGTCATAGTGGTACATTTCAACGCTTTCGACATCTTCAACCTCAAATGGGAAGTCGATTTTGACAGGCTCATAAGCAATGTTTATAGGTAACAGAAAGAGAGCTGTAAAAATTGCAATGATACAAAGAGTGATGGAAACGAGAACAGCAATAGTTATCTTTTTTCTGCCCCTCTGCTTTTCTTTTGCCTCATGGCGCATAATAACGCTTTCGCTTTCTTCGTGAAGAACATCTTCGCTCGTGTGAGAAAGCAATTTCTGATAAATTGCGTTACAGTCAGCACAGGCGTTCAAATGCTCTTTTACCATCTCTGCGCTTGCTTCGCTGCAAGCACCGTCAACATACAGCGGAAGAATATCTCGAACAATATCGCATTGTTTACTCATGCTTTTCATCCATCCTTTCTTGAATTTTTAGCTTTGCACGATGATAAGTAACTCTCGCCCATGATTCTGTTTTTCCAAAAATTGCAGCGATTTGTGAAAAAGATAGTTCCCCGAATACGCGAAGCTGAAAGACTTCTTTGTATGGTTCTTCCAAACGGTGAAGAACGAGGTGTATGCGGAACGCCATGTCAGAATCTGTAACTGAGTTCTCAACATTTTCATTTGATGGCAAGTCATTGATTTCACTCACATCAGCTACTCGCTGACGGCTTCGCATTTCATCATGGTAAAGATTTTTTGCTATGGAGCAGAGCCATGTCAATTCATCTGACTTACCTTTGAATTGTGATGTTGTAGAAACAGCCTTATAGAATGTGTTCTGCGTGATTTCCTCTGCTATCTCACGATTTTTAGCAAGAGAAATAGTATACGAGTATACCTGTAAATAGTAGGCTTTATAGAGCTTTTCATAGTCCATACTTGTCATCACCTCCTTCAGCTTCATAGGTTAGACGGAGAAATCGGAATTTCGTTACAAAGAAGTTTGAAATTTTTATACCTTTACGCTACTCTTGCTTTCTGCGGACTATTGGTAGACGCGCATTAACGGCAAGCAAAGAGATTGCTGTGTCAGCTTGATATGTTCAAATGCTAATTAAGTATAGCATACAGCTATGAATTTTTCTATTGCGTTCCCCTGACTTCGGAATAGTGGCAGGGCTGGCTATCCATGTCTTGTGCTTCTCTACCGTACATGAGCATTGGAGCCGGGGTTGTCGTTACCATAACCTTCCAGCAGGTTGATGGCACCCCAAACGCCGAGACCGGCACCGAGGGCAACAACGAGGGTCTGGAGGACTTCGATAGCAGAGTTAAAGAATTCCATAGTCGTTTCTCCTTTATAAATGAAAGTTGTAGACCGTCCGTACACACCTGAAGCTGCATATTAAAACCGTAAACTGCGGTGAAAGTGGGCTTGCTGGTGTACCTCTCTGGTCTGGATAAAATAAAACCGCCTACCGGGTCAGGCAGGCGGGAGCGAATCAGCGTCCACCACGATGAACTCATCACCGGGGTGGATTTTTGCTTTGCGATTCAGATATTTTTCTATATCGAATCGATTCTTTTCGTCAAAATCAGAAGTGAACTTGTAGTTGGGATGCTGGGTCAGATCGTACTTGTCAGAAAGAAAAGGTCTGACGCCACGCAGCTGCAAAATACACTTGCCGCCGTCCAGCACCGCCAGCTCGTCCCGGCTCAGTAACTCGTGCCCCATCTTTTGGAACGTAGTGCCGTAACTGGGGCTATTGCCACGGGTGTCCGTGGTGTTGAATGCGTCGATGGTCTCTTTTCCCAGCATTTCCGACAGGTCTTTCAGGGTGGTGGGTTCGGAGCCGCCCAGAAATATCTGGCTGTCCATGTTGCCTACAATGGTATCTGCGTTGTCATCTCCGGCGATCCGCAACATCTTGCGTTTGGTAGAACAGGTGTCCACAAGTAAGTCCACGATCTGGTAGATGGTGTCCTCCTCGTCCGGGCAGAGCCGGAGAAGCAGCTCGACCTCCAACGCCTGATAAAAATAATCCTCAAGCTGCTCCCGGATGCCCTCGGAATAGATAGGGTCAGGATCGTTCCACTCAGTTTTATTCTTATCAGTCTTATTTGCTTGCGGTTTTGGCTGTACCAGAATTGCGCTTTCGGCAGCACCAGAATTGCTGTTTGGGCAATTCTGTACTTGCGCTTTTGGCAGTCCAGACGAAAAGTCCTTGACGTAGATCAGACTGGGTCTGCCCAGACCACGGCGTTTGCGCTCGATGAGGTCGATGCCCTCCAGTTCCCGGAACAGCTTGACCGCCTTGTGCTCGGCGCAGCAGAGGGATTCCTGCACTTCCCGGACGGTGTAGATGATATACACCCGCCCCTGCTCGTCCAGCCAGCCGTTTTTCACCGACAGGCTCATGCGGTCCAGCAGGATGCCGTACAGCGTCCGGGCATCGGTGGAGAGCTGCCGGAAACGGCAGTCTTGGAACAGTGCCTTTGGGATGCGGAAGTAGGAGAACAGTTCGCCCGACTGCCCATAGAAGTAGTCGTAACTCATGGTATTAACGAATCATCAGCTCACGGTCTGCGGCACCTTTCATATACATGGCTTCCGCGATGTCACATTCTGCCAGTATGACTGCGGATTCCAAATCAAGGTACTTGCGTTTCTGCTCATCGTTCAGCATCCGAAAGAACTCCCGTTCGATTGCGTCACGCTTACTTGCTGCCGGTTGGTAGCGCGGTATTTTCAGCAGTTCCTCCCATTCAGGCTGTACGGCTTTGTTAAAATAGTTCAGCATAAAGTCTTTATCCATAGGCATCCTCCTTTTGAAATGTGTTGTGGGCAAAAATAAAAGCGCAACTCCATTCAAAATAGGAGATGCGCTAATAAGGCACTTTATTTGATTTTTAATTCACACCTGCTTTTCAGAAGAATCGTTGTTGCTCATCTTAAACGAAGCGGTCATTCGAATTATCATGCCATTGTCGCTTGACTCATCATAAAACAAACTGTCTTTTCCAAGTTTTTCGTATTGAATTGGAATACCATCTTCTTTAGGGGGACAACTACCGTTACTAATAAGACTCCGAATTTCATGTTGATAAGAAAAACGCTTTCGCTTATGAAATAATTCCTCATATGGAGAACCGGGTTCGATTCCCTTTATCTCAAAAACTTGTGTAAAATCGAGATCATATTTAAGTTCTTGCCTTTTGATAGAATATCCAGCAATTGTTGCACCCTTGGAAATTGCATCCCTTAAGTGTCCAGCACTCGCACATACTGAAGCTGCCTTCTCATTGCTACCTAAAAAGCCGTCAAACATTTTTTGATTGACCGAATGCTCAAAATCGCAAACCTCAACGCCGTCTTTATAATACGGTTTGCTTACTGGTTTAAAGTCATTCGATGTTAAACCGTACATACAAAATATGCACGCTTTACGAATAGATTTGCGTCGGAGCAAGCAATACTCTCCATCTGGAATAATTTCAAGTTCATCCCCGAATTTCTTCATGTAGCCAATGAGCGCATCTGAAAGTCTCCATACTCGAGCAAATATACCTTCAAATTCATCGCCCTGTTCGTCATTGCGATCCTTTTGAGCTTTTTGAATATATGATTCAACCGATCCAAACCATGCCGTTCCATCACTCAAACTTTTTGCCCAGCGAGGTGAAGCAATCTTCATACAATATAAAACCCGAACCATTGCCAACCTCCAATTCATGTGCGCATAGAGTTTTAATGGGCTTACGTTTCAATACACTGCCGTAGAACATCACAGAATGCCATATCATCGTCTACGGCAGCGATTGCGGCGTTAATCAAAGTTTCTCGGTCAGTGTTGCCCCAGTTGATGTGCAGACCATATTCTAACGCCATGCAGCGAATCAACTCACGGGTGCTGCGGCCATTTCCCTCACGGAAGGGATGGATGATGTTCAGTTCCGCCATCGTCTGCGACAGATTTTGAATCTGCTTTTCTTCGTCTTGTTCGGCAAGCAGCTTCTTGGAGTGAATGTTTTTGAACACACGCTCCAATTCTCGGTCAATCAGGTCTGGAGGATAGAACATCGTGTCGCCCTTGCTGATTTGCTCCTTACGGATGTGCCCAGCAAAGGGGTACACATCTTCAAAAAGGAAACGGTGAATCCGAAACAGATGCGTTTTAGTAAAACGCCCCTTGATTGGCTCCTGCAACAGAGCCATCTGTTTTACCGCCGTAAATTCCTCTTCAGCCTGTTTGAGTTTAGCTTTGTCACGGATGTCCAGCTTGTTGATCAGAACATCCGTATCCGGGTAGCAGTACATGGACTGCACTGTGGTGTAGACATCATACTTCGAGAACATAATCAGCCCTTCTTCGCGTACTTTGCGCGCAGTTCATTCACAACCTGCTGATAGCTGACCTGACCGCTGCCAATGCGGTCAAGGTTGCGACGTGTATCCTTACTGATAGTTATACCTTCGATGGCGAAAGTGCCGTACACATTGCGGAGGTTGCTTTTGTGCTGGGTAGGAGTAATGTACTTAATGCTCATAGGTCGATTCCTCATAGCTGTAAGTGTGAAACTTCGTTATATAGATTCTTGAGTGCCCAATCGGAAACGTCAATCAACGGTTCAAACATAAAGGAATTCACATGTATGTTCTCTGGTGTTATTAAATTCACTTCATCAATAATGGCTTCAGCTTCTGGAGTTAAATATGGCCGTGCAAGATTAAACCATTCTCTCGTTTGATCTTTACTTGCATCACCACACTGCTGACCATGAGCTTCTATTACACGCTTCAAAAAAGACTCGGCTAGTAGGCGGATAGCTAACGAAATTATAAGTTTGTCTTCTAGGATAACCTCGTTGCTGGTATTATGAACACACTGTTCTGCAATTCTTATTAATGTTGCATAATACCCCTCATCTGCTCCGCCAAATTCAGTATCATTAAGGTACGGCTTGACAATTCCCCATAAAGTGGAGATGCCCACAGTTGCGGTGTTTAGGGGAGTTGTTTTTAAGTGCATAAAGCATGTTAGCTTTAGATAATCGTCGTCTTTTTGACTGTACTCACATAAATTTCTGTAGAATGGAATACTTGCAAATAGAAGTTTTTTCTTAGAATCTGATGAAATTTTTCCATTGCAAATTTTCTCTACTATCACTTTTTTGAAAAAATCCCTCTGATATTTGAATACAGAGATAGAAACTGACCCTTCTGTATCTCTTTGCGCAATAAGATGATTTTCTCTCGGAATAATCCAACGCATTGTTAAAGTTCGGTAAAAATCAAAATTATGTGTAAGGACAAGAAGATCAATTCCCGCGGTGTTATTCAGATCACTTAAGTATTCAATAATGGCATACTTGTTTTTATAATCAAAAGAATCTGCAACATCGTCTGCCACAATAAGAAAAGGGCCATCACCAGTTTGCGCTCGTTGTCGAATCTTTTGCAAATCAAAGAGAATATACAAAAGGTACAGTGCATGTTGCTCACCTGTGCTCAAGCAGCCCATTAATTTTTCTTTTTTCAAAACCGCTGTTTGCGGAGTATCAATTCCTTGATGGTACTCGAATGTCACAGTAGGTGCTTCTTCTTTCAGCAAAAAGTTGGCCTTATTATCAATTCGAACTTTAAATGGAACGCGAAAACGTCGATTAAATTCATCAACAGCATTTTCCCAGCTTTCAGACTGTTCCGCTGCTCGCTGGTATAATTCTCTTATCCGACCTGTGTATTGTGAAATTTCAGTATAGTAATCACTGAAAGGGATAGTCAATTTTGAAAAGCACTCCAACCAAACCTGTATCTTTAAAGATGCTATATCATTTAACTGCGGAATGATTTCACGATGATCTACTATAATTCTCCTCAACTCAAGAACTTCCGCATTCGCAGTCAACAATTTTTTTAGATTTTGGAATGGAGTAGTGAGTTCTGGAGTTTGATAAAGTCTATGAAGTTGTTCTTTTACTGTAGCATTCCATTCTTCAAGCGAGTGTATTACAGTTGTGTCGCCTTTTAGATGAATCGTATGTTGCGCAGCAAAAATATTATTCTTTTTGAGTTCTTTCCCCAAATTTTCTGCGTTTCTATCTGTAAATCGCGTATTTAGAACAGGATTATTTGTCAGCAACGAATTGAGATTAGTAATATATGCAGATATATAGGTTGCAAAATCTCTTTGCCCATAAACTGCCATAGTTTTTTCATTGAAAAGTTGGTTATATTTGCAATCATCTAAAAAACCGAGATGTTCATGGCTGGGCATCAGTTCATGAATTTTTTCTATTATATCCGTCCAATCAGAAGTTGCCGCTAAGCCTAAATCGTCAATGAGCTTAACTTTAATCTGTGGCTTTGTTAGCCCTGTTAGATTTCGAAGATTTTCTTCGAGCTGCCTAATTCGCCCATTGAACTGTGCCATTACATCATGGTACGCACTTCTTGTATCTTCATCTGCAAGTAAAGTCCCAACAGTATCTTTTGTGAATTCAAATGTATCAGAAAATGTATGAATGACGTATATTCTGTCTGTTGGTGATAAACTCGCCTCATCATTTGCAGAATTAAATTCGTAATGATTATCGCCAAACGTTACATCATAACTACTTTCATTATCGGAGAAAATCCTATCAAATGTTCTATTACCTTTGGAAATATCACTTAAAACGTTTGAAAAAGAGCTTTTCATTACTCCGTTTGGTGCGTAAATAATGGCAGACTTATCTTCGGGAAAGTTAATCGTTGGTAATTCGAAATGACGCAAACCATAGCAATTGTCAAATCGTCCGCTTAGCATACTACATCCTCCACTGTCGTACATAAACGCAAATCCAAAATGGTTGGTTTGCGGTTCAATAAGACTAGCCTATCATTTTATAACTTTTGTAGAGCTTGCTCAGATGACATACATCTATATAAAGTTTATCGTGTATGTGTCCTATTGTCAATCTATAACTTGTTGTCAAATGTAAAAAGCGCATCTTCCATTCATCAAGAGTAGAAGTTGCGCTTTTACGGTACATCGTATTTTATTGTGAATTGGGATGCGATACATCTGAACCCCATGTGAGTTGCATCTCAAGGGCCTGTAGCTCACTTGTCCGCCAACCATATTACACCCCAAATCGCTTCATCCTGAAAATCGGCGGCTTGGAGACCATACTTGCGACCAAGAAAGTCCATCAGCATGACCGCGCCTTTCATATGGACGAATATACGTTGATTTTTCTTTTCTCACGGTGCATAAGGTGTGCACAAAAGCGATATTGCTGGGAGAGCGTTCGGTTCGCATCCGAGAGGTCAAGGGTTCGAATCCCTCTAGGTCCACCAAACAGTTCGTACTCGCACCCGATTCTTTACGAGAAAGGGTTCGGGTACGTTTTTTGTTTATCGGAGGTTCTGCGGAAGGACTACTCGGAACGGTAAACGAGCAAAGGCAGGGTATCATCGTGGTGATGGTATCCTGCCTTTTGTTTTGCGGGATCAAGGTCGCTTTGTGCGAACTTGATCGTCCCCCTATATGGCGCGTTTGGGGGTAATCGCTGCGTACGTGCGTACCGGGAGCCTGTACACCTCTGACAATGTGTAACACACTAGACTTTGTTCCAAAGTCCGTGTGCTAAGGGGCAGGCCCCTTAGAATTCCTGTGGAGTGTGTACGCACGTACGCAGGAAAACGGCAAAATTTCACTATATCGGGGTGTTCTTTCATTGGAGAGTATGATATACTCGGCTTAGTTCAACAAATCGGAATTGAGGGAGTAGGAGAAATCGAGATTGGAGGATAAGTTGGTGAACAAGATTTTCAAAGGTCTTATTCGATTTTTGATAGAAGTGATAGTTATGACTGTTTTGATTGTTGGAATCAACATATTTACGAATGGTATGTATCTTTGGGGATTGCCCCGCATAAATGATATTCAGTCTGTAAATATCACGTATCCGAGTGTCACGGATGATGTTAAAGAAATTTCGAGCCGTGAGGATATTGAGTTAGCCTTAAAGCTAACGGGATTTCTGAAATATGATTTATTTGGGGAAGTGAATAGCGAAGAAGAACCTGCTATTACAATTACTTATTTTCTTAAAGATGGAACAAGCAAAACCATCTCCGCTAATAACACTACTGTCTGGTGGAACAATAAAATTCATGTAATCAAGGACAAGGAAATGTTTGTCAACCTAACAGAGGGAATTTTCTTTCTGGAAGATTTACAAACAAAGTAAATCGATTCCAGTTTGCTGTACTCGTTCCTAGCAGGGTTTGGGGCAGGCACGCCCCAACAAGAAGCTGTCCCAAAGGGGCAAGAATTTTCAAGAATTGAAAATTTGTGGCCACGGGACGATTCTTGCTCTCACCTTTTTCGCTGCGTTTCGCAATTTTCACATTTCAATCTGCTCGCAGATTGTTGACAAGCTGCGCTTGACCCGATACTATAAAGGCAAGTCGAATACACGCCAAGGAGGTGCAACCATGACCGCCGTGATCTACGCCCGCTATTCTTCTGACAGCCAGCGCGAAGCGTCCATTGAAGGGCAGCTGCGCGACTGCAAGGACTACGCCGAGAAGAACGGTATCACCGTGGTCGGCACCTATATCGACCGTGCCTACTCTGCCAAAACGGATGACCGCCCGGACTTCCAGAGGATGATAAAGGACAGCGCGAAGAAAATCTTCGATGTGGTTCTGGTCTGGAAGCTCGACCGCTTTGCCCGGAATCGGTTCGATGCCGTGAACTACAAGTACCAGCTGGAAAAGAACGGTGTCCATCTGGTGTCTGCCATGGAACCCATCTCGCAGGGGCCTGAAGGCATTATGGTGGAGAGTATGCTGATTGGCATGGCGGAATACTATTCCGCCGAACTCGCCCTGAAAGTGGCGCGCGGTGAGCGCGAAAACGCCCTCCAGTGCAAGTACAACGGCGGTATCGTTCCGCTGGGCTTCACCATCGGCAAGGAGGACAGGCTGTACCATATCGACCCGGAAACGGCTCCCATCGTGCAAGAGATCTTCACCCGGTACGCCAACGGCGAGCCTGCCGAGAAAATCGCAGCCTCCCTGAATGAGCGAGGGCTGCGCACCCGCACCGGGAAGCCGTTCGTGAAGAACAGCTTCTTCCAAATTTTCCGGAACCGCCGTTACATCGGTGAATACCGATATAAGGACATCGTGACACCGGGCGGCATTCCCGCCATCGTGGACGAGGACCTGTTCAACCGGGTGCAGCAGCGTTTCGAGCAGAACAAGATCGCCCACGGTCGCCCTGCAAAAGAGGATGTGAGCTATCTGCTGACCACCAAGCTGTTCTGCGGCAAGTGTGGTACGCTCATGGGCGGCGAAAGCGGCACAAGCCACATGGGAAACACCTACTATTACTACAAGTGCGGCAAAGCCAAACGCCACGGCAAGGCGCACTGCGATCTGAAAGCTATCCGCAAAGAGTCGTTGGAACGGTTCGTGGTGGAGACTGCCATCAAGGTGATTTTCAGCGATGAAATCATCGAACGGCTGATAGATTTGATTATGGAAGCCCAGCAGCAGGAGGACACCCACCTGCCCGTTCTGAAAGACCAACTCCGGGATACAGAGAAGCGGCTGGCAAATCTTCTGGAAGCCATTGAACAGGGTATCCTAACCCCGACCACCAAGCAGCGGCTGGACGAACTGGAAGCCCGGAAAGAAGCTCTGAACACCAGCATTCTGGAAGAAGAACTGAAAAAACCAGTTCTGACCCGCGAATGGATGCGGTTCTGGTTTGAAAAATTCCGCAAGGGTGACATGAGAGACATGGAGCACCAGCGGCAGATCATTGATACCTTTGTCAACTCGGTCTACGTCTTTGACGACCGGGTCGTGCTCAATTTCAACTTCACGGACGATTCCAAAACAATCTCCCGTGAAGAGGTGTTGGGTTCGAGTGCTGTGGAGAATGCTCCACTTTTAGCAGCAGCGTAATTTTAACGCTGCTGCTTTTCTTTTGCGTACACATAAGTCACACGCTGGCTTTGTGACCCGGAGGGATTCGAACAGCACGACCCTGCTGCAGGCAGGGCAAGCACTTCGCTCTCCTGCAGTTCCATCTGGTAGCTGTCTTTTCCTGTCATGCTTTCAACATTCAGTCCGTAAGGATCCGAGCCTCCTGTGCTGCTGTCAGCAAGACTTTTGGTGCCGCAAGCCATCAGAACTATAAGCAGGAGAAGCGAGACCGTCCTTATTTTCTGTTTCTTTGCAGGGTCTCCTATTCTTTATCCAGTTATCTAAAAATTGCATCTGCTCTTTTGTATGAAACCAGTGCTCTCCGCCCGGCATAACGGTCAGCTCTGCGTTGTTCTTTTTCGCAAAGGCTTTTATGGTTTCCATGGATGTCAGAGCATCCTTTTCCCCATACAAGATACGGGTAGGGATTTTCCATGAAACCGGATGCTCCCGAACATAGCAGAGATATTCCCACGACAGCGTTTCGCCAAATGTTGTAGGAATTTCCAGTTTCTCTGCAAGCTCTGCTTCAGAGACGCCAGCCCACCGCATCATGTTGCAAATCAGTTGCTCCATATCAACTACTGGAGAAATAAAATAAGCGGTATCCACCAATTTCTTATTCAACGAGGACAAAGATAAAAACGCACCAATGCTATTTGCCACCAGTGTGAGTTTCCCGCAGCGTTTCCGCACTGCCGTAAAAAATCCGGAAAATTCCTCCGTGGCTTCCCACGGAGATTGTGCGTGGTAGTCGAAACCAATTACTTCACAATTAGGGAATAGGGCTTTATAATGCTCGGCCTCTTGTGCCGAACCGCCCTTTCCGTGAACATATACAACAATTTCTTCCATATAAAATCCTCCAAAAAACGCAGCGCACCCCAATTCTATGGGCTGCACTGCGTCTGAGCGTCTGGCCTGATTCAATTATTCTGCCGCTAATTTCAAAAATTTCTTGTCCGACTGGATGCTCTGGGTCACAAACTTCCCATCCCGGAACAATGCGTATGTTGTGACCGGTGCAGGCACATTCTGGGCCGTCTCTTTCTCAGTGATGTGAACGGCTTTGAACGGGATCCCATGTTCCTTTGCAGCCTCCTGCACCTTCGGCACCCAATAATAGGTGTAGGGACACTGGTCGGTATAGTAGAGGACAAAGCCGTTTTCCTCCACCTTGGGATGCTTGGCACAGTCCTTGAATTTTGGCGGCCGGGCATTCTCTGCAAGGGGCAGATACATAAGATCGATGCCGCAATCGGAGATGTCTGAGACCTTGAAGCCCTTATGGGTCAAAAACTTGGGGTCGGCGAGAAACTCCCGTTTGCGTCCCTCTGCACACAGAATGCAAACGCCGTTTTTGCCCTGCGCCTTGGCATCCCGAAGACATTCTTCCAACAGATCGCTGGAATAGCCGTGACCTTTCAGGGAACCGGAGACCCACAGACAGTTGATATAAAGCCAGCCTGCTGCATCAATGGGTACCCATGCGTTTTCTGCCGGGATGTACTCGATAAAGCATTTGCCGCGCTCTGCACTGCGGTAAAAAACAAGTCCCTCCTCAAAGCGCTGCTTGAGCCATTCTTTCTTGGCAAGGCTCTGTTTGCCGGACATGGCACAACAGATGTGTTCCCTGTCGATGTTTTCTTTGGTAACTCTGATATAGTCCATCGAAGCACTCTCCCCTATCTTTGTGCTTTTTCATGCCTTCTCCGACACAGCGACTTTTCGTTTTTGGCTGCGGCTTATCGCATCCGTCCATCGCCGCCCATCAAGGCGGTCATTTCCTCAATATAGTCCAGCGGGAACGGCGGAGAACACAGCGGCTTCATGGCAATGCTCATGAGCTTCATGGGGTTGTCGTCTGCCGCCACCCGGTTGGGACTGAGTTTTCCGCAGCGTTTGCAGCGGTGGATGATGGCCCACTCGCCGCCTTTGCGTACCCAGACCGCCACCGGCTCCATGATGCCGCCGCAGTCGGAGGCACGGTCGCCGGGTTCTTCGTCCACATGAAGGCTGGACAGGCAGTTGGGGCAATGGTTGCGGTGGTCGCTCCCGGCATTTTGCGGGGTGCAGACCCGTCCGCAGACTTTGCAGGTAAAGGTATCGTTGCAGGCGTGGGTCTTATAGTAACCTTTTTCAAAGGTCTTGCGTTTGTTTTCACGATTCATGGTAATGTCCTCCTGAAGAATTGTGTCTGTTCGTCTTCGGGAGGCGTGGCTTGTGGTATTTGCCAGACCTCCCGGTCAGCCCACAAGCTCCAGTGCAAATGTTGTATGTTTCAAAAAGCTCTCCTTATATTTTTGTACAGTAAAATTCGGATTTGAGGGTTCGATCAACGTGTGATGAAATTATCAAGTCTCCTTCCTTCGTCTTGGTTTTGGCAACGGCAATTCCTTGTACATCGCCTCAAACAGTTTTGTGAGAAATTCTTTGTTGTCAATTTCCTCCACCAACAGCATTTCTTTCGCTCCTTCATACGGAAAATCACAAACCGCCGTAGGCATACATTCCAAAGCAGATCTTGTTTTCTTTACAAGCAATCTGTCATCATAGATTCCGCCGACGATTTTACCGCGATAATAGAGGATGTATTCTCCCATCATAGCGCGATAAGAAATATCGTCCAAAGTGGATAGTTGTTCCAAAATGAAATGAAGATATTCTTTGCTGGAAGCCATTATTTTACACCACCCTTCGTATTGATTCATCGGATGATTTCATTTTTCACCTCGTTCGATGTTAAAGGTACGGAAGAACAGCTTTACATGGGCGTCCAGCTTTTCAAGGCTTTCGGCTTCCCGTTCCGGCTGACGGTCGCAGACGCTCAGCAGGACGATGATGGGGGAAACATACATCCACGCCAGCGTATCCGGGTCTTCGTTCCGCAGTTCGCCGTTTGCAATCAGGGAGCGGAAAATACCTGCACGGTAAGAGATCATACGGTCCACATAGCGTTCCGAGAACAATGCTGCAAGCTCCGGGGATTGGAACTGCTCCAGCGTCATCATCCGGCGGAACTGACTGACCTGCTTATCGTGCAAAGAATACAGAAAGATCTGCCGTACCTTGTCCGCAAGAGCCTGCTCCGGGATGTGAGAAAACGTAGGGCAGTCCTGCTTTACATTCTGCACATGAATGTCGATCCTGCCCGTATCTTTTTCGTAGTGGGCAGCCGTTGATTCTACGATGGCATCAAAAATCGCCTGCTTGCTGGGAAAATGGTTGTAAAGCGACGGAGCCTTGATGCCGACCGCCTTTGCAATTTCGCCCACACTGACGGCATCGTACCCTTTGGTCGAAAACAGTTCCAGAGATTTTTCCAGAATGCGCTGCTTGGTATCTTCCATTTTTCTTCGCCCTTTGCTAACTAATATTTGTTAGTTCTACTATAATCAAAAAAGTTTCCATTGTCAAGAGGTTTTTTAAGACAACGGAAACCTGATTATTACCGCAGGCCAACGGCGTCCATAATTGCTTCAATGCTTTCCACAGGCTGATTTTCCCATTCGTGTTCAGCTTAACCGTGTTTGCTTTTTACTTAACGCCCTAATTTTCCAAACTGGGTTGATCTCCCGGGCGTTCTGCTTTCTCTTACACGACCGTTATCATGTCCTGCTGTTTGACGAATGTGATCTGCTGGGGGATGCTGTTGATCATCTGGATGAATTTGTCCTGCCCAAGCATTTTGACGAGGTTTGCGATTTGCTGGGTCTGCTGTTGTTTGTCGTGATAGTATACCGTCGTTTTTACGCCTTTACGGTCGATAAGGTCTTTCAGAATGTCCTTGTCTGTCACTGCAAGAGAATGGCCAAAAACAAACACATATTTATACGCATCCTGCAATCCATTCTGCGTGTGAATCCACTCTCTGTACTTAAATCCTGTCTCATTGATGACACGCTGAGTGAATTTTTTATAGATATTATAATTAGTATAGGTATCGCGTTCTTCGCCCTTGTAATATTCATCGATGCCAAGGACCATATTGTTTGTTTCGATGGTATCGGCATCCTTCGTCTCTCCATGGATATACTGAATTTTCGCATCCCGAAATATCGTCCCATACCGTTTGACAAACGTATGGGTGTAATTGAAGCAAAGGACCGCATTCGGATTCGTGTTCTGGATATCCGGAGACAACTTCGTAGTTATCCGATTTTCAACATAATTATGAAGATAAAGTTCCATACAGTAAACAAATTTTCGCAGCTGCTCATACGATTCATCCAAGAAATTCCGATAAGTAATGCTGCCATAAAGGTTGCATTTATCAAAGAGATTCAGAAACAAACTAAGGTTGGTGTCGTTTGGAAATTTAGCGTGCATCATAGACTTGTCAAGCTTCGTATAGAGGTTTTCTTCCGTTCTGTCAAAGCACTCTATGATATGACTGATTTCACTTTCAAAATCTATCCAGTTGATGCCATTTATTTTACCTTCTTTGTGGAGTTTAGAAAGATACTCATACCAAATATTTTTATCCAAGTTGTCATAGATCTCTTGTACGACCGGGTCATCAAACTCTTTTTCAGCGGATGGGAAGGCCGGATTCCACCGGGGATTTCTGGTACTGAAAACTTCCTGAAGGAGTTCTCTGACCTTCTCTGAGTTTCGATCCGAATACTCGGCCAAAAACTTCTGCTTGTAGCTGTTTATATCGCCAGAAAAGCAAGGCATATTCTTCACACCATGGAAAAACTCCAGAAAATTCTTATACAGCGTCGGCAGCCCATGCGCCAAATCAAATCCATTTCCGATAACAAGAATGTTCATATGCGCCCTCCCCATATAAACCACTATTTTGTCGAATTTTACGGTTCCAGTATAACATGGCTGCACAGGAACAGCAAGCGACGAAAAAAGCCGCCGCACAGTCTCCCATGCAGCGGCTTTTCAAAAGTTATAGCTTATTCTCCCAGCGCCGTCTCGATGTTTGCCAGCACCTTCTGGCTCAGCAGAACGAAAGCCTGCCTGGTGCGGCCTGCCGAGACTCCCGGGCTGTGGACATTGGGCCGCCGGAAGAAGCCCTCGCTGACGGGGCCTGCGGCGGCGTAGGTGTCACAGAAGAAGTGGGTGCCGGGCTTATCCAGCCACTTTTCCAGCGCGGCGGAGTCAAAGCCGGGGCCGATGGAGGTATTGAAAAGGACTTTCCCCTCCCCCAGCGCCTCAAACTCCGGCTCGCCCAGGAGCAGAACATTCTTGTTCAAACAGGTAAAGACCACTTCGCTCTCCCGGAGCAGAGCGTCCAACGGCTTATACTTCATGCCTGCGGCCTCGGCGTCGGGCTTATGGCTGCGGCTGTAGTAGGAGATGTCCGCGCCGAGGAAGGCCAGTGCATCGGCGATCATCCGCCCCGAAACGCCCAGACCCACGATACCCACCTTGAGGCCGTAAATTTCCACTGGCTCGTCGTGGAGCATCGGCATCCCGAAGCCGTGGAGCAGGCCGGTCAGCTCGTGGAGAACGTACTCCACCACGCCGCGGTCGCCGTAGTCCCGGATGCCCAGCACCTTGATGCCCTTTTCCCGGGCAAAGGCGATGTTCACATTGGCGCTTTCCTCCGAGTAGAGGCTGCAGCACATCCCGATGTAGCGCAGGTTCGGGCAGCGCTCGATGACGTTTTTGCCCATGCGGGAGGTATAGCTTAACAGCGCCGCGTCGGCGTCTCCGATGCGGCGAACAATCTCTTCGTCGTCGGCGGGAATATCGCGGTAAAGCTCGACCTGCTCGGCATACTGATGCAGCGCTTCCTCTGCTGTGGGGATGAGGCTGACCGGCTCGATGGCTACCAGTTTCTTGAACATGAGACTCTCTCCTTTTTAATAGAAGCAGACCGGCGAGGCAAGGTTGCGCAGAAGCGCCACGGCGCTCCAACCGGCGATGGCGCTGGTGGACGAGCAGATGTCTACCACGGCCTTCACGCCCTCGATCTCGGCAGTGATGCAGTGGTCGTCGCCCACCCAACCGGGTACGGAGTGCATGGTCACGCCAGTGATGTCGGGGCCGGTGGTGGCCAGCGAGGTGGCCACAGCGACGTTGACCCGGCGCGGGAAGGTTGCGATGGCTTCCTTGGCGCTGCCGGTGAAGACGGTAGTCTTCTCGGTGTCGGTCAGCAGATGGTCGGCCCAGACGGGGGTGTTGCGGAAGCCCTTCGCACCGGTGTGAGTCTCGATACCGGCCTTCTCGTCCAGCTTCAGGGCCTCGGCCATGAGGGTGACGGTCTGCAGCACGTCGAAGCCGCCGATGGCGCCGCTGGCCAGATGCACCTTTGCGCCGCCCTCCCGGGCCGCCTGCTTGACCTCTTCATAAAACGCGAGGTCGGCGAATGCACCGATGGACAGCACCACGAGGTTCACGCCCCGGCGCAGCACCGGAACGGCCATTGCGCGCACCGCTTCCACCGAAGCGGCTTCCACGATGTACTCCGGCTCAAGCGCCAACAGAGCGTCCACGTCCGCGCAGGCCGCACAACCCACGCTTGCCGCCGTCTTCTCTGCCGAAGCGAAGGTGCGGCTGGTGACACCCACCAGCTCGTAGTCTTCCAGCAGGCCCTTCTTCCACGCATCGGCCACGATATTGCCGAGGAAACCACAGCCCACGATGCCAAATTTCGTTTTCATGTTTCCGTTTCTCCTTTTTCCCGCCGGGTTGGCGGATTTTTCTTTTCCAGTATACCATGTCCAGCCCGGAAAAGCAAAAGCCTCCCCTCCAGCATCCTTACCCTCTCAGTCACCTTCGGTGACACTGCCCGGGTTGCGGCTCCCAGCGTCTGCTTCGCTGCCGCTCGCATCCTGCTGGCCGCGGCCCCAACAGCTCCTCCCTGTTTCCGCCGCTGGCGGCGGTCGTCGCCGTTGCTCCCAAAGGGAGAGCTGGCGAGCGGAGCGAGACTGAGAGGGCAAGCCCGTCTCCCGAGAGCCGCCGCACAGCGATAAGCAGGTTCTTTGAGAGAGCCAAACTCTGTCCGAACTTCTCCATTCACGCAGGAAACAGGGCGATTCGCGCAGGTTTTATTGATTTTTTCCCGCAGCTGTGGTATATTCAGGACAATCAGACATCCCCTGTTTTTACCACTTATTTTCAACATTCAAAGGAGGTTTTTGTATGCTCTCTTATCATAAACTTGCCATGCGTGTTCTGGGTCGGCCTCTTAATACGGGGGGGGGTAACAATTCACCCCGTCCGGCCTCTCAGCGGGCAGCGGCGCTTGTTCTGACCGCCGCAATGCTCACCACCTTTACCGCCCCGGCCTTTGCAGGGACATGGTACATCGAAGATGGTGACATTACGATTTCGGCGGGCGAGAGCGGCAACAATGTCACCCAGAACGAGAATACCACCAAAAATGACACCGACACCATCATCACAAATCGTGAGGAGGGCGCTTCTTCCCACACCGTGACCATCGACGCCAAAGATAAGGACGATAAGGTTGAGGTCACACTCAAGGATGTGAACATCGATACCAGCAAACAGAGCAAGGCCGCCGTGGGCGTGACCGGCAGCGGCGACACCACCATTGAGCTGGATGGCGACAACGAGCTGAAGAGCGGCGCTGGCCATGCCGGGTTGGAGCACAACAAGACTGACACCAGCGGCGAACTGACCATTCAGGACAAAGATAATAACGGCAGTCTGGAGGCTGCCGGTGGATTCAAAGGCGCTGGCATCGGCAGCGCTGGCAGCAATGACGCTCAGGTGAAAATCACTGGCGGCAATATCACGGTCACCAGTGACGATTGGGGCGCAGGCATTGGCAGTGGTTCCTACGGCACCGGCACGGTAGAGATCACCGGCGGCGAGATCAATGCAACCGGCGGTTATTTAGGCGCTGGCATCGGCGGCGGCTGCAACGGCAGCGGCAATGTGACCATCAGCGGCGGCACCATCACTGCCGCAGGCAGTGATGGCGCTGCGGGCATCGGCGGTGGTTATTATAACGGTGCGACCGTTACGATAACCGGCGACGCTGTTATTAAAAATGCATCTAACACGAAGTACGGTGCAGGCATTGGCGGCGGCAATGGCAGCGATGGCAATGTGACCATCTCCGGCAATGCAAAAATCGAGAATGCGACTGGCGGCTACGGTGCGGCAGGCATCGGCGGCGGCGCATTTAGTTCCCCCGATAAAATCGGCAACGGCAACGTGGTCATCAAGGATAATGCCAAAATCGACAATGTGCAGGGCGGCGCTTATGGCGCAGGCATCGGCGGTGGTATTTTTGGTCTCAGCAATGTGACCATCGAGGGCAACACCAAGGTCAACGCTACCGGAGGCGCAGGCGGCGCGGCCATAGGCGGCGGTGCTGGCGCTGAAAACAACAGCGATAACAATGGCAATCAAATCACCATCAAGAGCAATGAGAACGGCAGTCCCACCATCAATGCGGTCGGCGGCGGTACAGATGAAGGGGAAAAAATCGTTATTGGCGGCGCCGGCATCGGTGCTGGCTGCGAAAGCGATGCAGATGCCGACATCACCCTCGAGGGCAAAGTGACCATTACGGCCACCGCCGGAAAAGACAACCTGGCCATCGGCGCTAACGGCATCGAGCAGGAGTTCTCCGGCCTTGCTGAGGGCAGCTCCATCACCCGTTACGACTCTGAGGGCAATGACACCACCCTTCCCACCGACCCCGGCTACCCCGTCCCTGCGGACACCTCCTCTTCGGGCGGCGGCTCTGCGGACGCCTCTGTGCAGGAGTCGGTCTTCCCGGGCCTCGTCGTCACCGACAAGGACGGCCAGCGCATCTCCTACACCAGCATCCGGGGCAACAACGTCCTCTCCCTCCGCGTCGGGCGGTTCACGGCCTCTCTCCACGCTTCGCTGTCCACGCTGCGCCAGCTGCGGGCTGAGGGCATCGACACCATCACTTTCCAGACCATCCTCTGCTCCACCACCCTCTCGGTGGACGAACTGCTGGCCATGGGCGGTGAGGATGCCGAGGCTGTCCTGACCCACCGGTTCACCGCTTCCAGCCTCACTGTGGGCTGAAGCGCTCTTGTCCCCCGATCCGTTTTGTGCTACACTATGGACGTAAAATCAACACAGATCGAGGGAAAGTAACTTATGGCTGGCGACCTTCATACTCATTCCACCTGTTCTGACGGCTCTGTCCCCATCCACCGCCTGCCCCTGATGGCAGCGCGGCTGGGGCTGAGCGCTCTGGCCCTCTCGGACCATGACACCACCCTCAGCGCCCAGTACGCCTACGACCACCCGGTGCAGGACGGCGTGCGGCTCATCCCCGCCGCCGAGCTCACCGGTTACGACTTCCAGCGCAGCCACCGCGTCCATCTGCTGACCTTCTGGCCCGACCCCGACTGCCCTGCCCTGCGCCGGCACTGCGACATCATGCGCCAGCGCCGCAACGAGTGCGCTCTGCAGAGCTGCCGGGAGATCGAGGCGCTATACCCCCAGTTCCGCACCGAGCAGGCGCTGGAATACGCGCAGGACAGCGGCGTCCTCTTCAAGAGCGGCATCATGCAGGCGCTGCAGCAGCTGGGCCTGTGCGACGGCATCTACACCGGGCTTTATCACGAACTGTTCGGCTGGGAGCCGCGGGGCAAGTGCCTCCACTCCCCCACTTACCCTCCGGTGCGGGAGGTGCTGGCCACGGCAAAGGCCGCTGGGGCCGTGGTGGTGTTCGCCCACCCGACGGTGTACAAGAGTATGCCTCTGCTGCGGGAGCTGGTGGCTGAAGGAGCCATCGACGGCATCGAGGTGCATCACCCCCGCAACAGCCCCGAGGACAGGACCGAGTGCGCTGAGCTCTGCAAGAAGCATGACCTCATCGTCACCGGCGGCAGCGACTTCCACGGCGCGAACCACGGCAAGCCCCACCCGGTGGGTGCCTGCGTCACCGAGGACGACCAGATCGCGCGCATCGAGGCACTGGCCCGCAAACGCCGGGGCGGCGCTCTGTGACCGGGTCACATTGACTTCCCCACCTGACAAGGATATAATAAGGGTACTGCGCGAGTCCGCTCGCCTGTCAGTCGGATATAAAGAGAGGATGTTTGAATATGAGCAAGTCTTTCAGCTACCCCAACAAAGGCACCTGCTCCAAGGAGACCCACATCGTGCTGAACGATGACCACACCATCGAGTCCATCGAGGTCATCGGCGGCTGCAACGGCAACCTGAAAGGCATCAGCCGCCTGCTCAAGGGCATGAAGGCTGAGGACGCCATCGCCCGCATGGAAGGCACCACCTGCGGCCCCCGCCCCACCAGCTGCCCTGACCAGATCGCCCAGAACCTCAAGCGCGCTCTGGCTGAGCTGTAAGTCACGATCTGTTCAAAAGGCCACCGTTCCGCCCTTATTTCCTGCGGGCAGAACGGCGGCCTTTTTTAGCTCTTCTTTAGAAACCGTCCGAATCTCTATTGAAGTAAAATTTGGTTTTCTACGCTGCCGGCAGAGAAGTTTCTGGTGCCGACCAAAATCGAGCCAAAAAGCGGTTGACAAAACCCGTGTCCTTTGCTACAATAAATGAGTAAACGCAGGGTTAGCTCATCCGGTAGAGCGACTGCTTCCCAAGCAGTAGGCGGCGGGTTCGAGTCCCGTATCCTGCTCCACAAAAAGAGCGCTGATTCGTCAAGAATTGGCGCTTTTATCATTTCAGCAAGTCTAAAACTGAGAGGGACGTCATGATTTTTGTACCCCTTCTGCACTATTTCAAGTGCAAGAATCAATACAGCGGCAACGAAGACGGGATGCGCTATCTGCTCTCGCCCGGCAAGCGCAGCGTGCCTGACCCGGACGGCGGCGAGGGCGCACAGAAAGAGGAAGCCATCCTCACGGTGGACATCTGGCCCGACCCCTGGGCGCTGGACCGCACCGACCCCGCCCTGCGCCGGCAGATGGTCTTTCCGCTGACGGACGAGGGCCGGGCCGCAGCGGCAGAGTATCTGTCCTCTGCCTACAGCGCTGACCTGGCGCTCTGGAAGCAGCGGCCTTCCATCCTGGACTGTGAGCCCTGGTCACCGCCGCCGAAGGACGAGGACGCAGAAAGCGGGGAAAGCAAATGATATACCGTCTCAAAGAGCTCAAGGGCGACACCATCCCGGTGCCGCAGCTCATCTTTTCCAAGCTGGGCATCGCCGAGGAATACAACGTCCGGGTGGCGCTGTATGTGCTGGCTACCGGCGTCACTGACCCCGAAAAAATTTGTGCCGACCTCAAACTGCGCAGCCGCATCTCTGCCGAAAGCGCCCTCTCTTTCTGGGCCGGTGCAGGGCTTCTCGAGCGCTACGACGAGAACGCCGCGCCGGGAGCAGAGCCCTCTGCTCCTGCCCCCATGTCCTGGGCGGAGATCGCCGCCGCAAGCCGCACCGACCCCATGATCTCGAGCCTCATCGACTGCGCTCAGACCGGCTTTGCCCGCCCGCTGACTCACAGCGAGATGGAAAAGCTGGTCAACCTCTACGTACAGGAGGGCTTTGCCCCCGAGACCGTCATGCTCTGCGTGGCCTATGTGGCCAGCCGGGGCAAGCGGACGATGGCCGCCGTCCTCCACGAGCTGAAAGTCTGGCGGGCCGAGGGCGTGGAGACCGGCGAACAGGCCGACGCCCACCTCAAGCTGCTGGCCCTCCGCCAGACCCGGGAGCAGTATGTTGCTTCCCTGCTGGGCATCCCGGACAGCGAGCTCACCCTCGGCGGACGGAAAGCCATCGCCCGGTGGTATGAGGTCTACGGCTACGACGATGCCATGGTGCAGGAGGCCGCTGTGCAGGCCGGGCCGAAGCGCGACCTGTGGTACTGGAACAGCATCCTCAAGACCTGGAATGCCAAGGGCCTGCGCAATATCCACGATGTGCGCACTCCGGTGGCTGCTGCCGGCGCCAGCCGGAACATCCGGGTAGACCGCGAGACCCCCAGCGGCAACGACTTTCTCAAGAACGCTGCCCGCCGCCGCACCCTCAAGAAAAAGTCCGAGTGACCCCCGGCATAAGGAGACACTATGCGTACCAAAAACGAACTGTATCAGGAAGCCCTGCGCACCGTCGCCCGCCGTCGTCAGACCGCACGGGCCAAAGCAGAGGACGCCCGCGCTGAGGCCGAGGCCGCTGTCCCCGGGCTGCGCCACGCCGAAGAAGAGGTGCGGGTGCGGGGCATCCGCTGCGCACTGGCCGGGGCGGCGGGCAAGGACCGCACCGATGCCGCTGCGGCCCTCACCGATGCCCGTAAAAAGCTGGCCGACCTGCTGGCCTCCAGCGGCCGTCCCGCCGACGCACTGGAGCCGCACTTCACCTGCAGGCTCTGTGAAGACACCGGCATTGTGGACGGCCACACCTGCTGCTGCGTCCACAAGGTGATGCAGCAGCTCCGCCGGTCGGAGATCGAGGCTCTGTCCAGCCTCTCCATTTCCAGCTTCGATACCATGGAGCTGCGCTACTATCCCGCCCGGATGGACGCCTCCCTCGGCGAGCCGGTGCGGAGTTATATGTCCACCCTTCTGGACGACCTGCGCGGCTACGCCGACGAATTCGATACCACCAGCGAGAGCCTGATGCTCCTCGGCAACGCCGGTCTGGGCAAGACCCATGCCGCTCTGGCCATTGCCGGAGAGGTTCTGGAAAAGGGCTTCGACGTCATCTATGTGTCCAGCCCCGACTTCTTCTCGAAGCTCGAGGCCCTGCACTTCGGCTCCGACCCCGCCGGGGAGGAAGAGATGCTCCTGCGCACCGCCGCCGGGGCCGACCTGCTCATCCTCGACGACCTGGGTTCCGAGTTCAACTCCAGCTTCCTCATCAGCACCCTTTACAGCCTGCTGAACAACCGTCTGGGCGCGAAACTGCCCACCATCGTCACCACCAACATCACCGACGGCGCTCTGCTGGAAAAGCTCTACACCGAAAAGATCTCCAGCCGCCTCTCCTCTTTTGTTCCCTTCCTCTTTATGGGTGACGATATTCGGGCGCAAAAGGCAGAAGAAGCGTAAACAGGATAGAAGTCAAAGAGAGTTCTTATTCAGGAAAGGAATTTCAAATATGGGAATCGTAGTCATCGGCGCAGTTTTCGTGGACATCAAGGGCTATCCCTTCTCCACCTACATCCCCGGCGGACGGAACGCCGGCCGCATTGAACAGGTGCATGGCGGTGTGAGCCGGAACGTGGCGGAGGACATCGCCAATGTGGAGCTGCGCCCCACCTTCGTGGGTCTGGTGGACGACACCGGCATGGGTCAGGACGTCATCGACAAGCTGGACAACCACAAGGTTAACACCAGGTACATCCAGAAGGTCCCCGATGGCATGGGTACCTGGCTGGCCATCTTTGACAACGACGGCGACGTCCACGCCGCCATCTCCAAGCGCCCTGACACCACCCCGCTGACCACCCTGCTGGAGGAGAAGGGCGACGAGATCTTCAAGGACTGCGACGCCATCGCCATCGAGCTGGACCTAGAGAAAGACACGGTCAAGCAGGTGCTCCGCTATGCCAAGAAGTACAACAAAAAGGTCTTTGCCGCAGTCTCCAACATGAGCATCGCCATGGAGCGCCGCGACTATCTGCAGCAGATCGACTGCTTCGTCTGCAACCAGCAAGAGGCCGGTCTGCTCTTTTCGGACGACTACGAGCATCTCGCCCCCAGCCAGATGGCTCAGGTACTGGCCCGGAACGTCCACAGCGCCAACATGCCCAGCATGGTGGTGACCATGGGCGGTCAGGGTGCCGTGTACGCCAAGCACACCGGCGAGTGCGGCGTCGTACCCGCCAAGAAGGTGGACGTCATCGACACCACCGGCGCAGGCGACGCCTTCTTTGCCGGTACGGTCATCGGCCTGACCTACGGCAAGAATCTGGCCCAGTCCTGTGAGATCGGCAGCCGCCTGGCCGCGTCGGTCATCTGCATCACGGAGAACGTCTGCCCCCGTTTCCGCCCGCTGGAATTCGGGCTGGATGTGCCGGTGGTGGATTGACGCTGCCTCCCTCTGAGCACAGGAGCTTCTGCTTCTGTGCTTATCTTTTGATACGGCCTTTCGATCCCTTCGAGGGGTCTTCTGCTTCTTATCGAAAAATCGGTTGAATCCCCTCCCCGGCTGTGATACACTGGGGGTATTGAATTTGTGAAAAGAGGAAAATCCAATGAATCAAAAACAGCACAAGCGGAGCGCCTTTTCGGGCAAGATCGGCTTCGTTCTCTCCGCGGCAGGCGCGTCGGTGGGCCTCGGCAACATCTGGCGCTTCCCCTATCTTGCGGCCAAGTACGGCGGCGGCATCTTCCTGCTCATCTACATCATCCTCGCCTTCACCTTCGGCTACACCATGATCGTTGCCGAGACGGCGCTGGGCCGGATGACCAGGAAAAGCCCGGTGGGCGCATTCGCCGCCGTCCGCAAGGGCAGGCGCTCCTTCGGCGGCTGGATAAACGCCATCATCCCCATCCTCATCGTGCCTTATTACTCGGTCATCGGCGGCTGGGTCATCCGGTATCTGGCCGACTACGTCAGCGGCCACGGCAGTGAGCTGGCCACAGACGGCTACTTTTCGGCCTTCATTTCCAGCGGTGCTTCGGCGGAGATATGCTTTGTCATCTTTACCATCTTCACCCTCGCCATCATCTTTGCAGGCGTGCGCAACGGCGTGGAGCGGGTCTCCAAGGTGATGATGCCCATCCTCGTGGTGCTGTCCGTCATCATCGCGGGCTACTCCGTCACCCGCCCGGGTGCGCTGGAGGGCGTGAAGTATTTCCTCGTGCCGAATCTCTCCAATTTCTCCTGGATGACCGTCGTGACCGCCATGGGGCAGATGTTCTACTCCCTCTCCATCGCAATGGGCATCCTCGTCACCTTCGGCTCCTACATGAAGAAGGATGTCTCCATCGAGGAGTCCACCGAGAACGTGGAGATCTTCGACACGGCCATTGCCATCATGGCGGGCCTGATGATCATTCCGGCGGTCTTCTCCTTCTCGGGCGGCGACCCGGACACCCTGCAGGCCGGCCCGGCCCTCATGTTCATCACCATCCCGAAGGTCTTTGAGAGCATGGGTCTCGGCACCGTGGTGGGCATCCTCTTCTTTACGCTGGTACTGTTTGCCGCCGTCACCAGTTCCATCGCCCTGACGGAAAGCGCCGTCTCCACCTTCGAGGACGAGCTGGGCTGGGACCGTAAGCAGGCCACCGTCCTCATCGGCATCATCATGCTGGTGCTGGGCAGTCTGTCGGCTCTGGGCTACGGCCCGCTGGCCCGGTTCACGGTCTTCGGGATGCAGTTCCTTGACTTCTTCGATTTCCTTACCAACTCGGTCATGATGCCTATTGCGGCCATCACCATCTGCCTGCTGGTGTCCCGGGTCATCGGTGTGGAGAAGATCGAGGAAGAGGTCACGCTGGAAGGCAAGCCCTTCCGCCGCAAGCGCATCTTCAACTTTATGATAAAGTACCTCTGCCCCATCTTCGCAGCGATCATCCTCATCAGCTCGGTGGCAAACGCGCTGGGCGTCATCTCCATGTAAGCAGACAACAAAAAGCGCTGGAAGCCTTTACACCGCTTCCAGCGCTTTTCTTATGCCCGTTTCAGGATGCTCTTTATCTCGTCCAGCTCTTTTGCAAAATAAATGCCGCTCTGCCGCTCGGGGCTGGACAGCCCCATCTTGACCATATGGGCCAGCAGAGCTTTCAGGCCGGCGTAGTAGCCGTCGAGGTCGTAGAGGATGCAGGGCGCGTCCAGATGACCCAGCGAGACCTTGGACATCACCTCCGTGATCTCTTCCAGCGTACCGGTACCGCCGGGGAACGCGATAAAGGCGTCGCCCAGCTCTATCATCCTGGTCTTGCGCTCGGTCATGTCCTGCGTGACGATGAGCCTGGTCAGGCCGTCATACTGCACCTCAGAGTCGATGAAGAACTGAGGCTCGACGCCGGTCACCTCGCCCCCCGCCGTCAGGACGCTGTGGGCGAGGCGGCCCATCAGGCCGCTGCGGGAGCCGCCGTAGACCAGCGCGTTCCCGCTCTCGCCGATCCAGCGGCCCAGTTCCTCCACCGCCTCTTTCATGGCCGGGTCTCTGCCCTCATTGGCCCCCAGATAGACCGTAATATTCATCGGTATTCCCTCCGTTATCTTGCCCATGTCATTTCCTGATTCGGGCCGGCATAATCAAACTTACCGTCGTTCTTTTCTTCCAGCGCTTTTATCATATGATAAGCAAACTCATTGTAGGGCGTCGGGATTCCCAGCTCTTTTCCCATCCGGATGAGCGCACCCGAGAACATATCGATCTCGGTATGGCGTCCGGCGTCGAGGTCTTGCAGCGTCGAGTAGCGGGCCGAGGGCTTGACGGCACAGCCCTTGCCGGACACAGCATCCACCTTCTGCATATCGATGCCTTTGGCTGCGGCAATGGCTTCCAGCTCACGGCGGAGACCATCGCTGATGGCCTTCATATGGACGCTGTCACGGTAGCAGCCTACGCCTGCGCCGAGGATGGCCTGGGGCAGATTGTTGCAGACGTTGAGGCGGAACTTGCTCCACATCTCTTCCCGGATGCAGTCGGTGGCCCGGAAATGTAGCTCTGTGCCGCCGAACAAAGCCTCCACGGCCTTGACGCGGGGGCTGTCGCAGGGCGGCTCCTTCTCCCCAAAGATGATGCCAACGGTGGTCGCCGGGTCGAAATGGACACCGTCCGCCTCCTTGTGGGACGCCACTTTGATGAGGGAGTAAAGCAGATGCTCCCCACCCACGGCAGAAGCAATGATGTCCTCGCTGTCCACGCCGTTCATCAGGCTCATAATAGTGGTATGGGGACCAGTGACGGCTTTGATGCTGTCCAGTGCGCCGGGCAGCGCGCCGTATTTCAGGCAGACGATGAGAAGGTCGGCGTCATGGGCCTGCCCGGGCGTCCAGACCGCCGGACGGTAGACTTTGCCGTTGATGGCACAGCCTTCTTTTGCCAGACGCTCGCCGCGCGGGCCATCGGCCACCACGCCAAGCTCGATGTCCCTGCGGGCCGAAAGCCCCCAGATAACATAAGAGCCGACCGCACCGGCTCCCAGAACTGCAACTTTTTTGATGTCCATGACCTTCTACCTCACTGTCGTTTTCCAGCTTTATCATGAAGCTATTATACCACGCTTTTCTCTTACGGAAAAGCCCGGAGCGTTTCATTTTTGCACGTCAAAAATCCTTGACATTTGGCGATAAGTTATAACAAAAGTGTAGAATCTCTTTGGTAAATAGAATCTTTGCCAAAAAAGGGCTTGATTTTTTTCGAAAACGGACTAGAATATCTTTTTGCGGAAAGGTTTCACCTGTACAGCCTTCCGCGAAACTATTTTTTCAAAAGCAAGGAGATTTTCCATATGAAACTCAAGAATGTTTGTGTTACCGTTGCTGCTCTGGTCCTGGCTGTCAGCATGACTGCCTGCGGCAGCTCTTCTTCTACTGCTGCTTCTACCTCTGAGGCTGCTTCTGCTGCCGCTCAGTCTGAGGCTGCTTCCACCTCTGCCGTGGCCGAGGAGAACTCTGCTTCCTCTCAGGCTGCTTCTGAGGTGAGCTCTGAGGCTGCTTCTGAGGTTTCCAGCGAGGCCGCATCTTCTGAGGCCGCTTCTTCCACTGCCGCCTGAGTTTCAGTGCATAAAAACGAGCCGCAGCCTTTCCCCGGTGGGATGGGCTGCGGCTCATTTTATTTTAGACAAAATCCTCCCGCATGGGGGTGAAGATGTCCAGCAGGATGCCGGCCTCGGTGCAGACGCAGCCGTGCTCCACGCCGTCCTCTTTCAAGATGGTATCGCCGGTTCGCACAGTGTGGGTCACGCCATCCACCGTGAAATCGAACGCACCCGACACCACATAGGTGATCTGGGTGTGGGGGTGGTGATGCAGTGCGCCCACGGCCCCCTTTTCGAAGGTGTTCTCCACACACATCAGGCCGTCGGTGTAGGCCAGCACCCGGCGGGTAACGCCTTCGCCTGCCGCTTGCGGCAGAGCCTCTGCATGATAGACCCAGCGCTGTTTCTTCTCGGGAAGCTTCATATCCATTCCTCGTTTTCCGCCGCCAGACAGCGGCTTTTTCTTTTATTATAGCGGCCTTGGGGCTGGATTACAAGCTTGATTTGAGCGGGTGTCGCAGGATGGTCTTCCGCTTTTCCGGCGCGGTGCGGTTGGGGTCGGAGAGATAGAGCTCGTGGTGAAAGCGCGTCTCAGAGAAGTCCACCGCATAGCCCTGCTCTGCCGCAAAGCCATTCATCCGGGCCAGCGTCTCCGGCTCGTCGTCGTAAGAGCCGAGGTGCATACACTGGACACAGAGGCCCTCATCGTAGGTGAAGAACTCGACCTTGGAGAAATCCTTTTTCTTTTTAGCTGTCGCTTCCCGAACCGCCCAGTCGAACTCTTCCCGGGTCACGAACTCCGGCAGGCGGAGCATGGATGTCCAGTGGAAGCTTTCCTTCCCGGTCCCCGTCTGTTCCCACAGCCCTTCCAGCGGAGGCACTACGAAGTCAAAGTAACCGTCCACCCGGTGACTGCCCTTCTTGCTCATCTTGATAGTGTAGAGCAGGCCATACAGCAGCTCGATGGCTGCTTTGTACTCGCCTGTAGGGTCGTTGGGGTCGCCCTGCCCCCGCACTGCGGCAAAGGTCATGGCTGGCACGGTGACAAACTGCGGCTCACGAGGTGGTTGGTAGAGTGCCTTATATTCCTTCTTATAATCAAACGCCATCGTCGCTGACCTTCTCTGCCTGTCCAGCAGCTCCTTCGGCAGTATGTCCGACAGCTCACGTCGGCCCAAACCAAGTTCCAGTGCTGCTTGTTCTTTCATCGCCAGTATACCACGACAACCAATCTTTGTAAGCCATAAAGTTGTGCTATGCGCCGCAAAAAATCCTCTGTCTGGAAAGGCAGAGGATGCAAACAAAAAAGACCTTCCCACTCTCCGGAATGGGAAGGTCTTTATAAGTGCTTAGTTCGCCTTAGAACTGACGTTCAAGGACAAAATCACTCAATGATCTTGCCGACGACGCCGGAACCAACGGTACGGCCACCCTCACGGATAGCGAAACGCAGGCCCTCTTCCATAGCGACGGGAGTCAGCAGCTCAACGTGCATCATGACGTTATCGCCAGGCATGCACATCTCGGTGCCTTCCGGCAGGGTGATGATGCCGGTCACGTCGGTGGTACGGAAGTAGAACTGAGGACGATAGTTGGAGAAGAACGGGGTGTGACGGCCGCCTTCGTCCTTGGTCAGAACGTAGACCTGAGACTCGAAGACCTTGTGGGGATGGACAGAACCGGGCTTAGCCAGAACCTGGCCACGCTCGATCTGGGTACGGTCAACACCACGCAGCAGAGCGCCGATGTTATCGCCAGCCTCAGCGAAGTCCAGAGACTTACGGAACATCTCCAGGCCGGTGACGGTGGTGGACAGACGGTCGGGCTTAATGCCGACGATCTCCATTGCATCGCCAACCTTAGCAACGCCACGCTCAACACGACCGGTAGCAACAGTACCACGGCCGGAAATGGTCATGACATCCTCGATGGGCATCAGGAAGGGCTTGTCCTCCTCACGATCGGGGTTGGGGATATAGGTATCGACAGCGTCCATCAGCTCCTTGATGCACTCGTAAGCGGGATCGCTGGGATCGTTGGGAGCCTCCAGAGCCTTCAGAGCGGAACCACGAATGATCGGGGTATCGTCGCCCGGGAAGTCGTACTCGGACAGCAGCTCACGGATCTCCATCTCGACCAGATCCAGCAGCTCCTCGTCGTCGACCATATCGCACTTGTTCATGAAGACAACGATATAGGGCACGCCGACCTGACGAGCCAGCAGGATGTGCTCACGGGTCTGGGGCATGGGACCATCGGTAGCAGCAACAACCAGGATAGCGCCGTCCATCTGAGCAGCACCAGTGATCATGTTCTTGACGTAGTCAGCATGGCCCGGGCAGTCAACGTGAGCATAGTGACGAGCGTCGGTCTGATACTCAACGTGAGCGGAGTTGATCGTGATACCACGAGCACGCTCCTCAGGAGCCTTATCGATGTTGGCGTAGTCCATGAACTCTGCGTCGCCCTTCAGTGCCAGGTACTTGGTGATAGCAGCGGTCAGAGTGGTCTTGCCGTGGTCAACGTGACCGATGGTGCCGATGTTAACATGCGGCTTAGAACGGTCGAACTTTGCCTTTTCAGCCATTGGAATATCCTCCCTTAAATTAGGTTTTGATATTGGTTACAACAGTCCTGCTAATACAGAATTGCATTGCAAAACTATTCTACTAGATTCCACCTGTAAAATCAAGTGTTTTACAGGAAATTTTGCCGGAGCTACACTACCCCGGCAAAATCTTTATCCGTTTTTCAACGATCAGCCCTTGGTGCGGCCTGCGATGATCTGATCAGCGATGTTCTTAGGCACCGGCTCGTAGTGAGACGGCTCCATGACATACTGGCCACGGCCCTGGGTCTTGGAACGCAGGTCGGTAGCGTAGCCGAACATCTGAGCCAGAGGAACGAATGCGTTGACACGCTGGGTGCCAGCCATTGCCTCCATGCCCTGGATCTGACCACGGCGAGCATTCAGATCGCCGATGACATCGCCCAGATACTCATCGGGAACGATGACAGCGACCTTCATGATAGGCTCGGTGATGATAGGATCAGCCTTGCGCATAGCATCCTTGAAGGCCATAGAACCTGCAATGGAGAAGGCCATCTCAGAGGAGTCGACCTCATGATAAGAACCATCCCACAGGGTGACCTTGACGTCAACGACAGGATAGCCTGCCAGAACGCCGGACTTCATAGCACCCTGGATACCGTTGTCGATAGCCGGGATGTATTCCTTCGGGATAGCGCCGCCAACGATGGCGTTGACGAACTCATAACCCTTACCGGGCTCATTGGGCTCGATCTTGATCTTGACGTGACCGTACTGACCCTTACCACCAGACTGACGAGCGTACTTGGTCTCCTGGTTGGCCTCCTTGCGGATGGTCTCACGGTAAGCGACCTGAGGTGCGCCGACGTTCGCCTCGACCTTGAACTCACGGAGCAGACGGTCGACGATGATCTCCAGATGGAGCTCGCCCATGCCGGCGATGATGGTCTGACCAGTCTCTTCGTCGGTGTAGGTCTTGAAGGTAGGATCCTCTTCGGCCAGCTTTGCCAGCGCAATGCCCATCTTCTCGTTGCCGGCCTTAGTCTTAGGCTCGATGGCGACGCGGATAACGGGCTCGGGGAACTTCATGGACTCCAGAATGATGGGATGATTCTCATCACACAGAGTATCACCGGTGGTGGTATTCTTCAGACCAACGACAGCAGCAATATCACCTGCGTAGCAGCAGTCGATATCCTTGCGGTGGTTGGAGTGCATCTGCAGGATGCGGCCCATACGCTCCTTGTTGTCCTTCACGGAGTTGTAGACAGTAGTACCTGCCTCGACCTTACCGGAGTAGACACGGAAGTATGCCAGCTTACCAACGAACGGGTCGGTAGCGATCTTGAAGGCCAGAGCTGCGAAGGGAGCGTCGTCGGAAGACGGACGGGTCTCCTGCTCTTCGGTCTCAGGATTCACACCCTTGATGTCCTCGACATCGGTAGGTGCGGGCATATAGTCAACGATAGCGTCCAGCAGCTTCTGCACGCCGCGGTTCTTGTAGGAAGAACCACAGACAACGGGGACCAGAGTGTTCGCAATGGTCTCTTTGCGGATAGCAGCCTTCAGTTCCTCACGGGTGATCTCCTCACCCTCGAGGTACTTCTCCATGAGCTCTTCGTCGTTCTCGGCAACAGCCTCAACGAGGATGTTACGATACTCCTCAGCCTGCTCCTTCATATCCTCAGGAATAGGCTCGGTGCGCATATCGTTGCCCATATCGTCGTAGTAGACCTCAGCGTTCATATCGACCAGGTCGACGATACCGCGGAAGGTATCCTCCTGACCGATGGGCAGCTGGATGGCCACGCCGTTGGCGTGCAGACGATCGTGCAGCATCTTGATGCAGCGGAAGAAGTCAGCACCCATGGTGTCCATCTTGTTGACGTACACCATACGGGGGACTTTGTACTCATCAGCCTGACGCCAGACGGTCTCAGACTGAGGCTCGACACCGCCCTTGGCAGCCAGAACGGTCACAGAACCGTCCAGGACGCGCAGAGAACGCTGGACCTCAACAGTGAAGTCAACGTGGCCCGGGGTGTCGATGATGTTGATGCGGTGACGATTCTTCTTGAATGCAACAGGGTCCTTCTGAGTCTCAGAGTGGCTCCAGTAGCAAGTGGTAGCTGCGGAGGTGATGGTGATACCACGCTCCTGCTCCTGAACCATCCAGTCCATGGTAGCGCCGC
>ERZ836829.584-NODE-584-length-39905-cov-5.316487_pt1 | contig 39905 bp, 36 predicted proteins | sample MGYA00519574_ERZ836829 | MGnify/ENA primary metagenome ERZ836829 (study PRJEB31850, sample SAMEA3708808) | human gut metagenome | biome: human gut; feature: human-associated habitat; material: faeces | place: China | collected 2014 ...
CAAGGCGCTTTTGATTTGCGTAAAGTCGTGGCCGTTGATGGTAATCGTGTGCCAATGGAAATCGCGGAATTTAGCGTCGATAGGCATGATGTTCATAACGTCTTCCGTCGTGCCGCCTAGCTGCAGCTTATTGTGGTCGATGATGAGCGTCAGGTTATCGAGCTTGAAGTGGGCGCTGGTCATAGCCGCTTCCCAAACAATGCCTTCTTCAATTTCTCCGTCGCCGCAGAGGACATACGTATGCCAAGCGGCATGGTCGAGACGGGCGCCGAGGGCCATGCCGTTACCGGCCGACAGGCCTTGGCCCAGAGAGCCTGTAGACATGTCGATGCCCGGCGTGCGGTTCATATCCGGTACGCCCTGGAGCATAGCACCGCACTGGCGCAATTGCCAAAGCTCTGCTTCCGGGAAAAAGCCCTGCAGCATAAGCGTGGCGTAGAGGGCCGGTGCGGCATGGCCCTTGGACAGGATGAGCCGGTCCCGGTCAGGCCAATGGGGCTTTTGGGGATCGACATGCATGAATTCGCCGTATAATACCTGCAGTATTTCGACGATAGACAGAGAACCACCGGGATGGCCGGCGCCTGCAGCAGCCAGCATCTTGACGACGTACGAGCGCACCTCGGCGGCCCTGTGCGTCAGTTCTTCGTTAGTCATACGATTCATCTCCTTATGAAAACAAAATCATATATATCATACGTACAGCATAGACCTTTTTGGCCCTGCCGTAAAGTGCCGGCACGCCGGGACCGGCAGTGTTAAACAAACTATAACTTCCTGGGAAACTGCTTGACAATATGGGCCGTTTAGCCTATTCTATGTGGATGATATATGGCGCCGCACGACGGTGCCGGAAAGTTTCAATGTCCCTTTCTTTGGGGCAGGAGGAAATATATGGATGTACTGAAATACGGGCGGTCCCTGTCGCCGGCGCAGATCATCGTGTACAGCTTTGCGCTCTTTATCCTGGCCGGGACGGCCCTGCTTATGCTGCCTGCAGCCACTGTCGATGGCGCCGGTGCGACCTTTACGGATGCCCTCTTTACGATCGTTTCCGCCGTCTGCGTAACGGGCCTTTCCGTACAGGATACGGGGACCTACTGGACCTTCTTCGGCCAGGCGGTCATTCTTTTTGCCATTCAGGTCGGCGGCCTGGGCGTCGTCACGGCGGCCATTTCCCTGACTGTCTTTTCAGGCCGCAAGATCGGCCTCATGCAGCGCAATACCATGCAGGAAGCACTGGCGGCGCCACAGCTCAAGGGCATCGTCCAGCTGGTGCTCTTCATCCTGAAGTATGTCGCCATCATCGAACTCGTAGGCACACTGCTTTTGTATACGGTCTTTGCACCGCAGTACGGCTGGGTCACAGGCTGGTGGTATGCTATGTTCCACGCCATTTCGGCCTTTTGTAATGCCGGCTTTGATATTATGGGACCAGCTGGCGGCGGCTCCCTTACGACGTATGAATTCAACCCTGTCGTCAACACGGTCATCATGCTGCTCATCATCATCGGCGGCCTGGGCTTTATGACCTGGGCCGATGTGCGGACCCACGGCTTCCACATCCGGGCGTACCGCCTGCAGTCCAAGATCATCCTGATCATGACGGCTGTGCTCATCATCGTGCCGACGCTCATCTTTTACGCTACGGAATTTGGCCAGAACCACGATACGCTGTACCTCTTCCCGGCCCTGTTCCAGGCCGTGACGACGCGTACAGCCGGCTTTAACAGCGTCGATCTCATGACCTTTTCCGAATCCAACCGGGCTATCCTGATCCTGCTCATGCTCGTCGGTGGTGCGCCGGGCTCGACGGCCGGCGGCATTAAGACGACGACGGCCTTTGCCCTCTTGGCCTCGGTGTGGGCCATGATGCGGCGCAGCTCCGATATTTCCTGCTTTGGCCGGCGTATTTCCGAGGATACACTGCACAAGGCAACGGTGCTCTTCATGATGTATCTCCTCTTGATCATCTTCAGCACCATCTTCATTTCCGCCTTGGATGATATTTCCATCCTCGATTCGTGTTTTGAAACGGTTTCGGCTATTGCGACAGTAGGCCTTTCTATCGGCATTACAAACCAGCTGAGCACGCTCTCTAAGTATATTCTCATCTTCCTCATGTTCTTTGGCCGTGTCGGCGCCCTGACCTTTGTCTTTGCCGTCCACTCCAAATTCGACGGTACGCGCAGCCACTACGTCAAGGAAGACGTCGTTATCGGTTAAGAAAGAAGGACAACCACGTGAAATCTATTTTAATCATCGGCTTAGGCCGTTTTGGCAGCCATATTTGCATGATTCTCCATGACATGGGTCATGAAATCCTCGTCGTCGACACGTCAGAAGAACGGGTACAGAAAATGCTGCCCTATGCGACGAACGGCCTCGTTGCGGACAGTACGGACAAAAGCTTCCTCGAATCCCTGGGGATTCCCAATTTTGATATTTGCCTGGTGACCATCGGAGACGATTTCCAGAGCTCTATGGAAACGACGGCTCTCCTCAAGGACTTGGGCGCTAAGCTCGTCGTATCCCGTGCCTCCCGGGGGATTCACGAAAACCTCCTGCGCCGCTGCGGTGCCGACGTCACGGTCTACCCGGAAAAGCAGACGGCTTTTCTCACAGCCCTGCGCTACGGCTCAGATTCCCTCTTTGAATACTTCATCATCAGCAAGGATTACGCCGTTTGTGAAGTGGCCATTCCCCAGGCCTGGATCGGCAAGACCGTTGGCGATCTGAATATCCGCAAAAACTACCACATCAATATCCTGGCCCTCAAGAAAGGCGAAGAGCTTACGGCTGAAATCACGCCGCAGACGGTCTTTACGGAAGATCACACGATCCTCATCTTGGGTAAAAAGGAAACACTCGAACAATTCTATTGAGCGTAGCATATAGAAAAAGGCCTGCATGGAGCACTATGCAGGCCTTTTTGTAAGAAATTCTCAATATCGTTGTAATAACAACATATTTATTTTTCTCCCTGACGTATACTACAGCCATAAGGACGAAGCAGTCCTAATGAGCTAGATAAAATACCAACCGGAAACGGTGAAGGGAGCGATATATATGAGCTTTATCGATTGGCAGGACAAAATTAAGGATTTTAAAAAAGTAGACGTACGGGGCATTCAGGGAAACTTCTTTCCCGGACTGAAACAGCAGGCAGCCAAGCTGCCCGTCGGCGCCGGCCTGGAAGTGGTCCAAAACTTTGACCCTATTCCCTTGTACGAAGTTATGCAGGAATTAGGCTTTGAATATCATACGGAACAGACCGGTGATGCTGAATTTCATGCCTACTTCTATAAGACGACGGCTAGCAGTGATCCCGGTGACATTCCCATGCGCCCGGCCGCACTGACCAACATGCCCCTCATCGATGATGAACTGGGCAAGCTGTCCGTCTCCTTCTGGGATCTCACCTGGAATGATTCGAAACGCTTTTTGCCCTATGAATTCCGTCTCCTCTTGTCCCTGACCAATGCCGTCGGTGCCGGCCGCATGCGTCAGGCTACGCGGGAATTGGTCAAAGCCTATATCCACGGCTTGCCGTCAGCTGCCCTGGACGACGTCTTTGAACTCTTGGCGTGGAACCAGGGGATCGGCTTCTTCAGTTCCGAAATCGGTCCGTCCACCCTGTTCCAGGCTTATAAGACCGTGAAGAACCTGGAAAAACAGGGCAAGAGCCGCTCTGAAATCGGCGCTGTCCTGAAGGAAAAATTCGGCGAAAAAAATCCCGACGTAAAAGTGCAGTAACAACGTATTCTAGATAAAACGCGTGAGATAGTGTATACTAAATAATAAGTATAACTATTTGAATTTCAAGGAGGCAAGTGTTATGAGAAAACATGTAAAAGGTAATGTCAGCTGGATTGGCTATGTCGATTGGGAACTGGAAAGCTTCCACGGCGATGATTATTCGATTTACAACGGCTCCAGCCAGAACGCCTATCTGATTGAAGAAGAAAAGACGGTCCTCGTCGATACGATCTGGGTTCCCCATCGTTTCGACTTTATCGAAAACCTGAAAAAGGAAATCGATCTGCACAAGATCGACTACATCATTGCCAACCACGGCGAATGCGACCATTCCGGCGCCTTGACGACGCTCATGGAAGAAATTCCTGATACGCCTATTTATTGCACGGCCAACGCTGTCCGCAGCATTGAAGGCCAGTACGGTAAACGGGGCTGGAATTTCCACGTTGTCAAAACCGGCGACAGCCTCGACATCGGCAATGGCAAAAAGCTCATTTTCGTAGAAATGCGCATGCTCCATTGGCCTGATTCCATGGCAACGTACATGACCGGCGACAACATCCTCTTCTCTATGGATGCCTTCGGCCAGCACTATGCCGTAGAAGAACTGTTCAACGACAAAGCCGACCAGTGTCTCCTGAACCGCGAAGCTATGAAATACTTCGCCAACATCCTCAACCCCTTTGCCCCCATTTTGACAAAGAAACTCGAAGAAATCGGCAAACTCAACCTGCCTATCGAAATGATCGCTCCGTCCCACGGTGCTATTTGGCGCACCGATCCCTTGCAGATCGTCGAAAAATACGCCCAGTGGGCTGATGCCTACCAGGAAAACCAGGTTACCATTGCCTACGATACCATGTGGAACGGCACAGAAGCCATTGCCCACAAGATCGCTTCGGAAATCCACGCCCAGAGCCCGGATACAGTAGTTAAGGTCTTCAATATTGCCAAGTCCGATAAGAATGAAGTCATGACGGAAGTATTTAAATCCAAGGCCATTGCCGTCGGTTCGCCGACCGTCGGCTGCAGCATCCTTTCCAGTGTTGCCGGCTGGCTGGAATTCCTGAAACAGCTGAAGTTTAAGAATAAGAGAGCCGCTGCCTTCGGCTGCTATGGCTGGAGCGGTGAATCTGTCAAGATTCTCCAGGCTAAATTGAAAGAATCCGGCTTTGACGTCATCGACGACAATATCCGGTCCCAGTGGAATCCGGAAGAAAGCGATTACGCCGCTGTACCGGAACTGGTAAAACACCTCTTAGGTTAACACCCATACCTCCTCTCACGTAGTATCAGGGCACGGTCGTGCCGGGTCATCCCGGCGCGGCCGTGCTTCTTTTGTCAGCCTAAGATGATGTTGTCGATAAGTCGCGTCTTGCCAATGCGTACGGCCAGGGCGAGGAGGCTCTTTTCATCGACCGTTTCGATTGCTTCAAGGGCCGGGAAAGAGAAGAGATCTACGTAGTCGATAGAGGCTAGCGGTTCTCCTTCGATTTCTTTCGTGACCAGCGCCTTCAGGACGGCTGCGTTGCGTTCGCCCTTTTCATAGGCGTCCTTTGCCAGGCGCAGGCTGCGCGACAAGACGAGGGCTGCCGTCTTTTCTTCCGGCGACAGATAGACGTTGCGCGAGCTGCGGGCCAGGCCGCTTTCTTCCCGCACGATGGGGACCATGTTGATATGAACCGGCAAGTTCAGATCCTGGACAAAGCGGCAGACAACGACGACCTGCTGGGCATCCTTTTGGCCGAAAAAGGCTTCGTCTGCCTGGGTAATGTTAAAGAGCTTCGTTACGACTGTGGCGACACCGCGGAAGTGGATAGGCCGCTGGGCACCACAGAGCTTGTGTGTGATATCGCCTTCGACGTTGACATACGTACAAAAGCCTTGGGGATACATTTCGTCCGGTTCCGGATGAAAGACGGCATCGACACCGACGCTTTCGAGCTTCCGGCAGTCTTCTTCAAAACGGCGCGGATAGGCGTCAAAATCTTCATTGGGGCCGAACTGGGTCGGGTTGACGAAGACCGATGCGATGACGAAATCCGTGGCTTCTTTTGCCGCCCGCATCAGCGTCAAATGGCCTTCATGTAAGGCTCCCATCGTGGGTACCAGGCCGATCCGGCGGCCTTCCTGCTTCAGGCGCAGGGCAAATTCCTGCATTTCTTTGACTGTGCGAAAAATCTTCAAGGTTCATACACTCCTTTTGATGTTTTTTGGGGCAAAAGAGTATAAAAAAAGCACCCTTCAGCGCAGACTGAAAGGTGCATGGGACATGCAGACGTCAATACGCGCAACTCTTGCTCCTTTTTTGGCGTAAAAGGGCGCAAAAAGAGCGCGGTCTTTGATGAGTATCCTTTCTGTCTCGGTCTAAAAAGATCCAAGCAGCTGACAATCCATCCATTCAAAATATAAAACCGAAAAGTATAACTCACGTAACGTGATGCTATCTTTTGCCTCGGCCGTATCATATCACACTTGTTCTGTTTTAGCAACAAGTGATTGAAATTTTCCGTTTCTTATACAGCCTGCAGGAATATTTTGTCAAAGGGGAGGGAAGCTGCCTGCAGGGAAAAAGGCACAATGGGCACCTTAATGAGGAAAAAAATTTTTCGGCGCCCTTATATGATTAGATTATATACACGTGAAAATTATCACGAATAACCCTCTTGTCAGGGTCAGTATGTCTGTGTATAATGGACGCGACATGCTGACATCCAACCAATAGTTCCCACGGGAGGAAATACGCCGATGGAATATGTACGTGAGTTGGATACAAGAGCGGCGGGCACTGCCGCCACCCAAAGTGCCTTGAAGGTGCATCGTCTTACCTTTATGGAGGCAGCCATGCTGGTCGTCGGTTCGACCATTGGCTCCGGTGTCTTAGGACTGGCCTACGCGAGCCGTTTAGCCGGCTGGCCTGTCCTATTCGTCTGGCTCGTCGTAGCCGGGATTTTTTCCGGCATTTCCATGCTGTACGTCGCGGAAACAGCCTTGCGGACACAAGAGCCGTTGCAGCTTTCCGGCCTGGCTGAAAAGTACGTGGGGAGAATCGGTTCCTGGCTGATTTTTTTCTCCGTTGGCGCCACGTCCTTTTGCAGTCTCATTGCCTATACGGCCGGCTGTGGCCGGATTCTCAGCGAGTGTACGGGCCTTACGCCGGAGCTGGCCGGCATTCTCTTCGCTGCCGCTGCGACCGTTGTTGTCTGGGGCGGCCTGAAGGTGACCGGTGTTGCCGAAAAATTTCTCAGCCTGGGCATGATCATCATGCTGCTGCTCCTGGCCGGGGCCTCTGTCGTATCGGCCCGCGTGCCTCTGGCAGATATTTTATATACCCACTGGGCCTATGCCGTCCCGGTTTTTAATATTGCCGTTTTTTGTTATGCCGTTCAATATATTGTGCCGGAGCTGGCCCGCGGCTTTACCCATGCGCCACAAAAACTGGTGCCGTCCCTCCTGACCGGCATGGGCATTTCCTTTCTCATCCTGGCCAGCGTGCCTTTGTCTGTTTTCCTTATGCTGCCTGTAGCAGAGATTACGGAAGTAGCGTCTCTCTCGTGGGGACGGGCCCTGCAGCCAGATATTTTCTTTTTCCTGGTCAACGCCTTTGCCTTTTGCGCGATGCTCACGTCCTTTTGGGCCATTTCGGAAAGCTTTTTGACCAATATGGTAGACCGCCTGCATCTGGCCTCGGAAGGGGCTGTAAAGGACCGTGCCCTGTGCCTGGCCGTCATCGTCATACCGCCTGTTTTCCTGGCGTCAGGCAATCTCGTAGGCTTTGTCAACGCCTTGTTCAGTGCCGGTAGCTTTGGCGGTATTATCATGTCCGTCCTGCCCGTGTTCATGCTGCGCCAGGCCCGGCGCCGGGGCAACCGGCAGCCCTGCTGGCAGTGTGGCCGTATTGCCAGCCTGCCTGTGCAGCTCCTGGTCGTGGCCCTCTTTAGCGGTGCCGGCATCTATGCCTTGTGCAGCCTGGTAGGACTACTGCCGCCGGCATGGTAATCGATGTACTAGCGAAGTCTGGACTGCGTGTGATGACGCGGACCAGGCTTCTTTTTTCTAAATGAGAAGAAAAAGGATGCACGGGCACCGTATTTGTGGTACGATGGAATAAACATAACGCTATATACTATGCTAAAACCTGCCGGAGGAGGTGCCTCATTATGCTAGGAGATTGTGCGAATTGCAACTGTGGCCATATATGTGCGACGAAAGGTGTGAGCTGTACGCCTGTCGACAAGGAAGCCGTCCTGAGCCAGTATTCGCCAGAGGAACGGAAAATGATGGAAGCCGCTGCCTATGTCGAAGCGACGTATTATATGCAGTATACGCGCATTCAGGAAACGGCGGCCTTTGCCCAGCGCATGGGCTACAAAAAAATCGGCCTGGCCTTTTGCGTCGGCATTAGCCACGAAATGGAGCTCATTGCCAGCTATTTCTCGAAATTTTTCGACGTCTATTCTATTTGCTGCAAAAACTGCGGTATTGCCAAGGACGAGCTGGGCCTGTCCCGGGTCACGCCGGAAAACCCCATCGAAAGCATGTGCAACCCGAAACACCAAGCCCATTTCCTGAATGAACAGGGCTGTGAGCTCTTCGTCTCTGCCGGGCTCTGCGTCGGCCATGATGCCATTTTCAATGCGTCCTGTAAGGGACCGGTGACCAATCTGATCGCTAAGGACCGCGTCCTGGCCCATAATCCCATGGGCGCCGTGTATTCGAACTACTGGCGCAATAAGCTGGGCCTGAACGAAGAGGACTAGGGCTTGTTGCACCAGCCGTACAGACACAAAAAAAGAACTCCACTACTAAGTAGTGAAGTTCTTAGACTTTGGAGCCACTAATAGGATTTGAACCTACGACCCTCTCATTACGAAGTTACAAGTCGTACATTCGTTTGAATAACACAACGATGGAATCCGTATTTCTTTCTATTTGCCACTGTAAGGAGTTTTTATTGTGTCTTGCGATAATTATATCATGAAGACAAATAAAACCTGCTTAGAATGGAAAATAGAGCGATGCTTTCACTTTACCTGCATGACATAAAAGAGCATGGATATAAATAGTATGACACCAGCAAAAGGGACTCTATTTGTACACGTGTATATAGTCTGCATACGAAAAAGGAACTCTATTTTGTGTGAAATATCCGTGAGCACATATATAACATGATGAGAACACGAATTTACCCCATAGGCACCGACGACACCAGCAGGGGCTTTTTTGTAGAGACACAAATACTTTTCTGCATTTGAATATTATTATACCATGGAGACAATCAGAAGTAATAGAACCATGATGTAATGACGCTTGCATCCTTGTCCTTTTTGTTGTCCTTCTTGTGTCTTCCTTTGTGTCTTCTCCTGCATCCGCATCACTAGCAGGAACACAAGCACAAGCAGCATGACAAGCACCAGCAGCACGACACCATGAATGATGATAGTTGTTGTCCTTCTTCCTTGTTCTGATGTCTTGTTGTTCTTCTTGTTGTTGTCGTCCTTGTTGTCTTCCTATATGTCTACATGAGTATACTTCTATAGACTATTGAAAAAAGCCTTTAATTGCATCTATAAATTACTAACTCCTAATTTATAGATATGTCTACAATTGTATTGATATTTATAGACATAGCATGCTATAGTGAACACAACGATAAACAAAGACTTGTTACAGACACTATGACATGAAAAGGAGACAACACCATGAACAGCAGAACATTCGCCTATGTACGAGTATCAACAGCAGAGCAGAACACGGACCGACAAACAGCAGAACTAAGAAAGTATGTTGACGATGAAAAGAACATCATCATAGACAAGGCAAGCGGAAAAGACTTCAACAGACCAAATTATCAAGCATTACGACAACTTAGCACGGCAGGAGACACAATCATAGTAAAGAGCCTTGATAGACTAGGACGCAACAAAGAAGCAATAAAGGAAGAACTTGCATACTTCAAGAACAAAGGCGTTCGTATTCGTTGTCTTGACTTACCAACTACCATGATTGATACAGGCAGTGATTTGATTCTTGATACTATCACAAACATACTAATAGAAGTCTATGGCATGATAGCAGAGCAGGAACGACGGAATATCAGACAACGACAAGCAGAAGGCATTGCACAAGCTAAGGCACGAGGTCAACACCTAGGAAGACATAAAGCAGAATATCCTAGCAACTGGACTGAAGTCTATAATCAATGGCAAGACAATCAGATAACAGCAGTAAAAGCTATTGAGTTACTAGGGATGAAAAGAAGCACCTTCTATAAGCTAGCTAAACAATATAAACAAAAACAACAGTAAGACACTTCAAGCCTATACATGATAACGACATAAGTCAGTTACTATGTATGGGCTTTTTTTTATTGTGATGATTCTCCTTGTGTCTTTTGCACTGGAATGGTTGACCGCATCACCAGCAGAAGCAGTAGAAGAGTATGGATGATTCTTCTTGTGTATTCTGATGTCTAGTTGTAGTTATGTCTTCTCCTGCATCTGCATAGAAGAACCAGCATCACAAGCAGTACAGTCTTGTTGTTCTTCTTCTTGTTGTTGTCGTTCCTTTGTGTCTTCTCCTGCATAGGAAGGAACTGCATCATCATCTATATTTTTTCATAACATATTGAAATATACACAGACACAAAAAGACAACATTACATTCCTTACATGACCCTTTTAATACCTAGAATGAGTTATCGTGTCTAAAAACGGCAAAATAGCTCGATTTTTAATAGGTCCTGATTCATAGGTACGAAACAGCACCATGATGAAAGACAACAACCATGGACCAGCTAGAGCAGTAGTGTCTTTCTGTATGTCTTCCTTTGTGTCTTCTCCTGCATCCGCATCACCAGCAGGACCAACAGGACCATGACAAGAACCACTACAAGCAGCAGTAAGACTAATAGCAGGAGTGTCTTGTTTGTCTTCATTCGTAGACATATATTAAAACATAACTATTTGATATATATAAAAATTAAATCAGTCCCCACTGTAGCAACAGACAATCATAACCATGTAAGACCAGTAAAGACAATCACAAGAAGACAATGAATGATTCAATTTCTTGTCGTTATTTCTTATGTCTTCTCCTGCACTAGCAGAACCATAGAACAATGAGTAATAATAAATATACAAAATCATGTATTAATTATGCAAGATTAGGCAGTCTAGAAAAGCGTTGAAAAATCAATTCGTCCACAAATAAACCATCTTCTAATTCGTCCACAATTCGAAGAAGGGACGGGAAAACTATATATATTAAAGTTAGAAGGCGTATGACTTATCAATGCATAATATAAATATTCATTGATATAGTACGTAGTAGCTAATCAATGCTAGTCATAATTGTACCATTGATGTATATACGACTACCTAACTAGTACTATACCTGTATTATTGTTCTTATTCTTCTTATTGTTATTATTGTTCTTATTCTTGTTATTATTCTTATTCTTGTTATTATGATTCTCCTTCTTCTTATTATCCTGATGATGATAATAACCATAGACAACAAGAACAACCACTATAACCATAGACAACAAGAACTCTCTTCCTTCTTATTGTTTCTAATTGGACCACAAATAATACATCTCATTATTGGACCACAATTCGAGGGAAAAGAACCAACAATAATTGACCCAGCCTAAATTAATTCGTCCACAATATGAAGAAAGACAAAAAACTATACATAACACAACCATACACCACTAAGACATAACTAAGACATAACTAAGACATAACTAAGATATATCTAAGACCAGCTAAGATATAACGTAAGCGCTCAATAAAACCATGTACCTAACAAAGAAGCCCACCCGAGTTATTCTCGAATGGGCGATCACTAATCTATTTACATAATTCCTGCATACGCGTGCTCCAGGGCATGTAGCCATCTACTACTTCGGGATGATGCCGCACATCCAAATTTGGGAAATCCGTGAATACCTGAATCAGGTATTTCTCCGGATCAATCTGGTTGGCCTTGCAGGTTTCGATGATGCTGTATACCATTGCGCTGGCCTTGGCACCTTTAGGGCTGTCACTGAACAGCCAGTTCTTGCGGCCGACGGTGAAGGGACGGATGCTGTTTTCTGCCAGATTGTTGTCTATGGAACAGTGGCCGTCTTCCAAATAACGGGTCAGCCCGTTCCAGTTGCTGAGGGTGTAATTGATGGCTTTGGAGATAGGAGATTTTATGGCAACACAGTCTCTATTTTTTTCAAGCCATGCAAATAAAGCCTCTAGCAGGGGTTTTTCCTGCTTCTGGCGTTCTATTTGTCGTTCTTCTGGAGATAAATCTTTGAATTCTTTTTCTTTGACGTACAAGGCACCTATGAGATCCAAGGCCTCTTGGGACAAGCTGTTTGCCTGAGGATCGGCAATGCCTTTTATGGCATCGACGAACTTCCGTCGTGCATGAGCCATACACAAGCATTGCCGAATTTCCAGCTTTCCATAGCCTGCGAAGTCGTCCGTATGAAGGTATCCCGTAAAGCCTTTCAGGAAGGCTGCGGCATTTTCACCTTTGCGGGTCGGCTGGTATTCAAACAAGCGGATGGCGTGCCGTGGTTCAAATTGCCCGCTGGCGTAGAGCCACATGTACGACTTGCTCGTGTTTTTCCGGCCTTTTTCTTTGTGGACCTGTACCGGCGTTTCATCTGCGTGCAGGTAGTTTTCCTTCAAAAGTTTGTCATGCATCCGGTCGTAGATGAGGGACAGCCATTCCTGCGTGGAGATGATGATCCAGTTTGCCAGGTTGGCTCTGCTAAGGGAAATCCCGAGTTGCTGCCATTCTTTTTCCTGTCTGTATAGCGGCACTGCATAGAAGTACTTCTGCATCATGACGTGTGCAACGGCCGACGGTGATGCAAAAGAATGAGGAATGACCGGCTGGGGCATGACAGGCTTGATGAATTTTGGTGCTTTTTCCTTTCGGCATTCCCGGCATTCGTAGTTAATCTGGTAATATTCCACAATCTTTACCTTGGCAGGGATGAGGATTACTTCTTTGCGGATATATGTTTCACCTACTGGTTTTAGTTCACTGCCACAGTCCGGGCATACTTTTTCATCCTCCGGCAGATCGATGAGCTCCCTTTCGTGCGGCAATGCCGCTAACAGCTCTTCACGGGAACTTTTCTTTTTCTTGGTCCGCGTGTGTTCTCCCACCGTGATAGAGGGCTCTTCAGCATTCTTCTTGGTTTCTACTTCTGCCTCATTGAACAGGGACAGCTGGTCTGGTGCGTCTTCACGGACAACCTGTCTCTTTTCCGTTTTTTGGCCAAAGACATGCTCCTGTAACATGGCGACCTGGCGTTTCAACGTTGCATTTTCCTCTGCCAGGCTCGCGTTTTCTGCCGCGAGTGTATCTATTTTGTTTTGCATTTCCTGTTCAAGAGCGTCGGACATAAGGCACCTCGTTTTTCTGGTTTTTGTTCCTTTATTATACCAGAAAAACGCCCGAACCCCTATTATTTATGCGGGTTTCAGGCGTTTCAATTTCGCATTATATGCATCGTTTAGGCGCCACTTTGTGGACGGCTTTCGGCTGATCGATGGCGAGTCCTTCCATGAGCCAGCGGTATTGCTGGGGCGTAATTTCCCGGACTTCCTGTGGCGTTTTGGGCCACTGGAAGCGACCGTCTTCAAGGCGCTTATACAGGAGGACAAAGCCGTCCTCCTGCCAGAGCAACCCCTTGATACGATCCCTGCGGCGGCCGCAGAAGAGAAACAAGGTCTGCTGGAAGGGATTCATTTGGAACTGCAGTTGCACGAGGGCCGCGAGACCATCGATGGATTTCCTCATATCCGTATAGCCACAGGCGATAAAGACCTGACTGGCTGATAACTGCAAATCCATGACTAATCTTGCATCTGCTGCAGGACCTGCAAGGTTTTCAGCAGTACGGTTTGTGACGTAGTTTCAGTTACTTCCAATGTGCAGTTGCCAATGGTGAGTCTGATGGGATCGCCCGGTGCTATTGGCTGAGCCAAAGGCACCAACACAGGTGTCGTGTCCGTTACCGTTGCGGCGTGTTCTTCTACCATTTGCGTAGCATATTCTACGCGGAGTTTGTGTTGCCAGTAGTAATATTGTTTTTCGCGAATTCCATGAGTTTGGCAATACTCGCGGACCGTTAAACCGCTTTCATGTCGCTCCTGAACGATTTTTGTCCAGTGTTGCCGTCGTATCTGTTGAGCTGTTACGCGTGTATTCGTGGGGATCATCTCCTACTGAAATATGGGATAAATTAGAGAAATTAGACAATTTAGATCAGACTCGAATTTATCTAATTTCTCCCGTTTCGTTATGATGATTATCTCATATCTTGGCAGGTGGGAGTATCCATGGTTTTATTTTACGCTTACGATATAACTAAGACCAACTAAGACATAAAGACAAAAAGAATAAGCATCATAATAAGACATAACTAAGACATACTATATATATAATATTTAATTCCTTGATATTAATTATATATTAATTAAGAGTACTTACTATAATCACTATAAGAATTAACAGAAATAACTAACACTACAAGAATAATAATTAAGAATACCTAAGAATACTAACTATAACTAACTATACCTAGAGATAACTATATTCTTCTTATTGTTCTTATTCTCCTTCTCCTGATTGTTATTGTTCTGTTATCCTTATTCTCTTTCTCCTTGTGTCTTTTCATCTTACTTCTATAGACAACAAACACAATGAACCATACACCAGCATAAGACTAGTATTATCATGGGTACTTGTCTTCTCTATAGTGTATGGTCCTTTTTTGTCTTCTCCTATATCCTTGTTGTCTTCCTTATCCTGATGATGTCTTTTATCCGGCATTATTTCATCAATAGCACTGGAGCCTTGACCGCATCACAAGAACAACAGAAGACAACACCTGATGATGATTCTCCTTGTGATGATGATGTCTTATTATTCTTGTGTCTTCTCCTGCACAAGCAAGACCACAAAGACAATCAACATAACTGGATGCTAGCCGACCGCATCAGAAGCAGTAGAAGACTAGTGATGATTCTCTTTATCTTGTGTCTCTTTCGCTTTATGTATCGTGTGTCTTCTCCTGCACCTGCTAGAAATAACTGCACCATGAAGCAATACTAATAAAGACAACCAGAACCAACATAGACACCAGCAGTAATAGCAGTGTCAACGTTGATATAGAAGCATCTGCATAGAAGCATCTGCATAGAAGCACTTGCAAGATAACTATAGACAACAAGAACCGACTAACCATAAAGGAACATGACATTCATTCATTATGAGTGTTGCTGTTCCTTTTTTTCGTATACAGAAACATGATGATTCTCTTTCTTCTTATTCTCCTTCTTTTGTTCTGTTTCTCCTGTATGTCTTCCCTTAGGTATGTTTATTGTGTGTGTCTCACCGCATCATAACAAAAGCCTTAGAACGTCAAATATGAAGACATAACTATAGTACTTGATGCTATAGCAGCACCAGCAGCACCAGAACTCTACATATACATAGACACAAAGACAACATGCATGGTTATTATTATTCTTCTTATTATTCCGTTAGAGCTATTGTCTTGTATCCTTTGTGTCTTCTTATTCTTATTGTCTTTCTTTTTATTTCCTTGACAACATGGTATAGTAAATATATGGATTTCAACGTTGTGTTGTCAAGTGAATGTCGAATCCTTGAAAGGAGTTTGTTCTGAACCACAATGACAACAACCATGATAAACCACCAGACAACACAAACAACAACAATACCATTACCAACGTATGAACCATATTCGCATACTGTACCACAACAACTAACACTAAGCCCAGAACAGTTAGCACAGAGAACAGCAGAATTACTGGCAGAAACTATGGCAACTACAATACAACAGCAACAGCAACAGCAACAGCAATGGGAAGACAGTCACATTCTTGTCAATGACTATATGTCTGAATGGCTTGAAGCAAAGCACGATATAGACATAACCCAGAAGACCTATGAGAACTATGAAGGACGATTCAGAAACCATATCAAGCCCTTTTTTGAAGGCCTTATGCTTACTGATGTCTCCTATCAGAACGTGTCTGCATTTGTGAAACACCTGAAGACAAAAGGTGTAGCAGACAGTATGATTCATGATGTTATCAGAGTATTAGCTATTGCCCTGAATGATGCGGTACAAGTGCGGAACCTAATCTCTAAGAATCCTTGTGATGGCGTTCCTCTTCCTAAAATCAAGCAAACGAAGAGAAGACCAGCAGTAACAGATATGGAAGTCTTGAAGCTACTTGAAGTGAGTAAGCATCATCACTACTGGATAGCAATTCCGATTCTGTTAGCAACTGGCATGAGAAAAGGCGAGTTACTAGCCCTTACATGGGATGATGTCTTTCAAGATGAAGCGACAAAACGTTGGTATATCCGCATCAATAAGAAAGTATCTGCAACTAAAGGTGTTCACACTGTAGAATACTTTACGAAGACACCAGAAGGAACACGAGATGTTGCTGTTCCTGATAGTCTTGTTGCCCAGATGTTTCGGTACAAGCAGGAGACACAACACAACAAAAGAACCTATGTCATAGCCCAGAGAAAAAATGACAAGATGGAACACTCAAGAAACTTTAATCGTACCTTTGATGAATGGAAGCGTAAAGCAGGTATCAAGCGAGACATTAGCCCGCATTCCTTTAGACATTCATTCGCTACAATCCTTGTGTCTAATAATGTGTCTACAGAAGCAATTAAGAGACAAGGGGGATGGCGTGATGATAAAATGCCTAACTACTATGCTGATGAAGCACAAACAGGAGCCTTGAAAGACTTGTGTGCTGATGTCATGGAAGGACACTTTAAGAAATTGTTTTCTATGATTGATGATGATGATTCACCTTGTGCTGATTCTTGTTCTTCTATTTGTGTCTCAATATAGAGTGTCTAACCTGTACCTATTAGTAGTGATATGCAATGTTTGTCTTACTGAATAGACATACCGCTAATATGCATAAAAAAAGAGCCTCACCGCATTACACGATGAAGCCCTTCAACCCTTGGAGCCACTAATAGGATTTGAACCTACGACCCTCTCATTACGAATGAGATGCTCTGCCAGCTGAGCTATAGTGGCACGAAAAGTACTCTGTTAGTATAGCAAGATTGCCTGTGCTTGTCAATAAAAAAAGAAAAGAAATTTTGATCAATTGCAAAGAAATAAAATCAAAAAGTCAAAAATTAATTTTCCTAACCGTTACTTTTACAACATACAAGGCGGTCAGGGCAGACTATAATCAAAGCATAAAGAAGAACGAACGGGCCGCAAGGCCCGGAAAGGCGTGAGGATCATGAAAGGTAAAAGTGGCGTTGTATTTTCCCTGACAACTGAAAATGCGGCTGTACCGGGGTGCACCGTATCGAATGCCCTCTGGGAAAGCCGGGCAGGCAGTTTGATCTGTTTTTCTCTGGGTGCGGATACGGATATCAGTGCCGAAACGAGTCCCTTTCCCCGGCTGCTGTACGTCGACACAGGCTGTATGACCGTCTTTACGACGGCCGGAGACGAATGGCACGTCAAGACAGGCCAGGCCCTGCTCGTACCGGCAGATGTACCGGCAGGCATGAAAGCCGTTGAGGATACTGTATATTTGGAAATCGCCCAAAAGGAGGATACACATATGAATAAAGTGATAAAAGCTGGTAACGTTTTTAAATTGGCCGATCTCGTTCCCTATCAGGACGGCCGTATTGTCAACATGGACGTCGTCAACAACGACCACTTGAAACTGGCCATCATGAGCTTTGCTGACGGCACGGGCCTTTCGGAACATGCTGCACCGGGTGAAGCCCTGGTCCTGGCCCTGGAAGGCAAAGGCATCATCGGTTATGAAGGCCAGGATCATCCCATTCAGGCTGGCGAAACCTTTAAATTCGATAAACTGGGCCGCCATTCCGTCAAAGCCGACGGGCCGTTCAAAATGGCCCTCTTCTTGACACTGGATGCCTGAGGGTTTATTACTATATGCAAGGTACCGGATTTCCGGTGACCATAAATATGTTGCTTTGAAAGGAGCGATTTATTATGAAATTCAAAGTTAATGATAGCTGTATCTCTTGCGGTATGTGCGCTGCTTCCTGTCCGGAAGTGTTCCACATGACAGACGCTGGCGTAGCAGAAGCCATTCCTGATGACGTAGCACCGGAATTGGAAGCTTCGGCACAGGATGCCATGAACAACTGTCCGGCTGGCGCTATTGAAGAAGCCTAAGGCCTAAGCACATAGGAAGTCCCGCCCTGGCAGACACGGCACGACAGCCGCCCTGCCCGGGCGGGACTTTTGCTTTTTCTGAGCCTCTCATTACGAATGAAAGGCTCAGCTGGTACGTTACATAAAAAGAAGAGGACGGCTGCCAAAGCAGGGGGCCTCTTCTTTTTTTAGCGTGTAGGGCTATTTTTTCTCGAAATAATACCGCGTCCACATGGTCACTTCCGAAAGGGACGGATGGGGCGTCATGGTTTCGCCAATCGTATAGACCGAGCGCGGGTCCAGTGTCCGAGTCAAAGGCTTTTGCCGCAAGGCACGGGCTGTCGGCGACGCGATTTCCTCATGGAGCGGCGTAATCGTATGGGTGCCGCAGGAAAGGAGGTTGATGAAGGGCTGGATGAGGATCGAGGCTTCCGGTCCGACGATGTGGGCGCCCAGGACGTGACGCGTCTTGCCGTCGACGACGAGCTTGATGAAGCCGTCGTCAGAGGCACCGGGTTCAAAGCCCAGGGCATAGCCCTTGACGGCTGTCGAGTAGTGATTGACTGCCGTTTCCGTCGTATAGCCCGCCTTTTGGGCCTGGATTTCCGTCAGGCCTACGTGGGCCGCTTCGGGGTACGTATAGGTCACGGCCGGTACCGTATCGTATTGGGCCCAGCGCCACTGGTCCGGAGCCATGCCGGAGAAGAGATTATGGGCAATGATTTCCGCTTCATAATTGGCCTTGTGGCGGAACGGTGCCAGGCCGTTTACATCGCCTAAGGCCCAGATTCCGTCAGCCGTCGTTTCGAGAAATTCATTGGTCATAATATAGCCGCGCTGGTCGGTCTGTACGTCTGTATTTTCCAGGTGCAGCAGCTCGGTCATGGGCTTGATGCCAGGGGCAACGAGAATTTCTTCGGCCCGTACTTCAGCAGAAAGGCCGTCTTCGCGGCTATGAATGGTCAGTACCTTTTCGTTGCCCTCCATACGGACGGAAATGGTGTCCTGGTTCAGGCGTACGTCTATGCCGCGGTTTTGGAACTGGCGCAGCATAAAGGCGGAAATATCGCCGTCTTCCTTGGGCAGGAGGCGTACGTTGTGCTGGACGATCGTCACGTGTGTACCCGCCGCGTTGAAGACGTGGGCAAATTCGCAGCCAATGGGGCCGCCGCCGATGATGATCAGGCTCTTGTACGGTGCCTCCGGATAGGCCTTGCCAAAGAAAGTTTCGGACGTGACGTAGCCGCATTCGGCAAGACCCGGCAGGTCGGGAATATGCGTGCGGCCGCCTGTGCCGATGATAATCCGGTCGCCTGTGAGGACGGTCGTCGTGCCGTCGTCGAGGCTGATGGTTACTTCCTTTTTACCGGAAAAGGACGCCGTACCGTGATACGTATCCATCGTCGGGAAGCGGTCGTAGTACCCGCGGATGGCTTCACTTTCATTGACCTTTTTCCAGAGCCGTTCCGACAGGAGCTTCCAGTCGAGGGTCACGTTTTCAGCGTTGACGCCAATGCGGCGGGCTTCACGGATTTCGCAAATGGCGTTCGCTGCCGTAACCAGCATCTTAGTCGGAATACAGCCGCGGTTCAGGCACGTGCCGCCAAAGCGCCCGCGTTCGATGAGGGCAACCGTTTTATTTTCACGCAACGCAGCGTCGGCGACGATATTAGCGGCGCCGGTGCCAATGATGATGACATCATAATGTTTCATGGGGATTCCTCCTTTGTAGGCGGATATACTAAGAAATTTTGTTTCCCCATCTATTGACAGGGAAATCCTTGCTTTGCTATAATTTTAATATACTTTCATATAGTAGTAAAGGGAGTAACCTTTCGGCTATCATCAACATACATGTCCTGTTTCGGGGCTGGTGATAGCGTTGTGATGACACAATAGGTGAGACTTTCGCAAGATATACCATCCTGCGAAAGTCTCTTTTTTTAACTAATTTCTACATAAAAGAAAAGAGGACACTCATGGAAATGACATTTTTATCTTGGGAATTTTTTGCAGCCTTAGGCTCGATCATCATCCTGGACCTGGTGCTGGCCGGCGATAATGCCGTGGTCATCGCCATGGCTGCCAATACGCTGCCGGCACAGCTGCGCAAAAAGGCCATTCTTATCGGTACGGCCGGTGCCGTCGTCGTCCGCCTGCTCATGACCCTGGCCGCCGTATGGCTCTTGACCATCCCCTTCCTGCAGGCCCTGGGCGGTCTCATTCTCCTGCCCATTGCCGTAAAGCTCCTGGCGCCGGCCCAGACGGACGAAGCTGTACATGTAAAAGAAGCTAACAGCCTCATGGGCGCCGTCAAGACCATCCTCGTAGCCGATGCCGCTATGGGTATCGATAACGTCCTGGCTATTGCCGGTGCTGCCGGCGGCCACTTCCTCCTCGTCGCCATGGGCCTCGTCATCAGCATTCCCATCGTCGTCGGTGGCAGCCAGATCATCGGCAAGGTCCTGGACCGTTTCCCCATCCTGCTCTATGCCGGTGCCGGCATTCTCGGCTGGACGAGCGGCTCTATGGTCGTTCATGACGCTATTGCCGGTGCTTATTTGCAGTCTCTCACAGGCAGTGCCATTGCCTACATCCTGCCGGCTCTCGGCGCCGCTGCAGTCTGCCTCATTGGCTGGTACCGCAGCCACCGCGGCCCCAAAACGGCACCGCAGGTTGTCAAATAATCGAAGTTTCACCATGTCTTGGACGGTCCCCGGGGAGGGGACCGTTTTTTTCCTTTTCACGGGCCTTATTTCCGGGTATAATGAGAGAAAGTCTTATAATAGTTTTGCCCTTATTTGAGAGAGAGGTCCTTTTTGTGTCCAGGTCTTTGCCCTATAAAATATTGGGAATTGTCATGCTCTCGTCGTTCCTGACGCCTTTTACGAGCAGTTCCCTCACCTTGTCCTTGCCCGACATGGGCCGGGAATTCAGCGCCAGTGCCAGTACCCTGGGCTGGGTCCTGGAGATTTTCCTCCTGGCCTCGGTGGTCTTCCTCCTGCCGGTCGGCAAAATGGCCGACCGCATAGGGAAACGCAAGATCTTTCTCTGGGGCACCGTGCTCTTTGCCCTGTCTTCCGTCTGTGCCTTTTTTGCTACGTCCATGGCCTGGCTTTTGGCTGCGCGCCTGTTGCAGGGATTGGCGGCGGCCATGATTTACGCGACCAACATGGCCATCCTGGTCCTCGTCTTCCCTTTGGAAAAGCGGGGCATGGCTATGGGCTGGAACGTCTCTATGGTCTACGTAGGCCTCTCCCTGGGGCCTGTACTGGGCGGCTTTTTCAACTATTATTTCGGCTGGCGCAGCATCTTTTTGTTCATCATCGTCTGCAGTGTCCTGTGCAGCCTGGCTATCCTGAAATTCCTGAAAGAAGAATGGCTTGTCGAAGGGGCCAAGGGCGGCGATGGCCTGGGCGCCCTGGGTTATGGGCTGGCCATGGTCCTCGTCATGTACGGCCTTTCGGAGCTGCTGCAGCAGTCCTGGGCCTGGTGCGCTCTCGCCGGAGGCCTCATTCTGTTTGCGATTTTCCTGCACCATGAAACCCGCTGCGAGCAGCCCGTTTTGCCTGTAGCCCTGCTTTGGCACAACCGCATGTTTACCTTATCCAACCTGGCGGCCATGCTCAACTACAGTGCGACCTTCGCCATCAGCTTTCTCCTTTCCATGTATCTGCAGTCTGTCCTGGGCCTGAGCTCCCGCGATGCGGGCCTGCTGCTCCTCGTGCAGCCGGTCATTCAGGCGATCCTTTCGCCTAAAACAGGCTCCCTTTCCGACCGCTATCCGGCAACGACGCTCAGCTCGGCCGGCATGGCCATCATCGCCTGCGGTCTCCTGGGCCTGGCCTTTACCGTACGGGCCCGGCTGTTCTGGCCCCTCGTGCCGATCCTCATGCTCATCGGCTTTGGCTTTGCCCTCTTTACGGCACCGAACAACAATGCCATCATGAGCTCTGTAGAAAAACGCTACTACAGCATGGCGTCTTCCTTATTGAGCACCATGCGGCTCATTGGCCAAATCCTGAGCGTAGCCATCGTGACACTGCTCATGTCCCTGCACTGGGACTATCTGCCGGCGTCTGCTATGCTCGTGCGCAATATTGAAATCGCCTTCTTCGTCTTTACGGCCCTCTGTCTGGCCGGCATGGTACCGTCTCTGAGCCGCCGCAAATGAAGGCTGTGCGTTGCTCTGGCCCGGCCTTTGTGATACAATAAGCGGTACAGCTTTATAGAGCTGCCCGGCCAAAGAGAAGGGGAGAAGCAGTGCCTTTCATTTGCCGGGACGAGAATAGAGTCTGACTTCAAACGGCCGGACGCTGAGCCCTGTACTGCCAAAGACCCTTGCGGTAAGGGAGCTGTGACAGAGACGGAAGAGAAGGAGTCTGATAGTGTGTTTGCGTTACTAAAGAATAAAATGGCTGTCTTGCTTTTGGGCGCAGCCTGTATGGTGTCCTCTGTAGCTTCGGCACAGATTGCCAATGACCGCATTGCCATTGGCGGTGTCGGACCGGGCTGTACGCCAGCCTACGTAGAAGGTGTCTACGGCGAGCCGACCAGCAAAACCGAAGGCTCCAATGGGGACCAGACGTATTTGGAATACAACTATAATAATGGCTTTCTCGTCGGCTTTGATACAAACGGCAGCCAGGCCGTAGCCGCTACGTGCACGACGGACAACCTGACTACGCCCGACCACGTAGCTGTAGGCATGGAAGCCAGCGTCTTATCCCGTGTATACGGGACGGCCGATCATATTTATAATTTTAACGATAAATCTTTGTACGTATACGATGGCACAGGTGGCGAACAGCTGGCCTTTGATGTGCAGAATTTTTACATCGTCAGCATCAGTGCCCGCATTAACTGACGGGTAACGACCTGTACCTGTGCGGCAAAGAATCGGTGTATAGCCGCCCTTAGGTATAGAGCGGCAGAAACAGGAGGTACTATAGTGTTTAAACAGATGGCAGTCACACTCTGCACCCTTTTGTCCCTGGCCGGAACGACGGCCTGGGCAGCCGGTACGACGGCACCGGAAGAAACGACCCTGCGGACGGTGCCGACGTCATTTGCCGATACAGCGGCAAGCCAGGCCGCAGCCAGCGCGCTGGTCCAGGTCAAAGCACCGGCCAAGAGTGACACGGCAACGGCACCGGTCGTAACGATTACGCCGGCTGCGTCTGCGCCGGCAGATACGCAGTCTGCGGCACCGAAAAAAGCCGATGAAAAAAAGATTATGCTCAATCTGGCCAGCCGCATCCTGACCCTCTACCAGGGTAATACGAAAATTACCATGTATCCCGTCGGTGTCGGCAAAGCGTCTACGCCCTCGCCGACCGGTACCTATTCGATTACCGATAAAGAAGTAAATCCCACGTGGATCGACCCCGATACGGGCACACAGGTTCCATCCGGTCCTGCTTGTCCCCTGGGCTACCGCTGGCTCGGCCTCTTTGGCAACTACGGCATTCACGGCACGAACGCGCCCAGCTCCATTGGCGGCTACGTCTCCCACGGCTGCATCCGCATGCACGAAGCCGATGTCGAAGACCTGTACAACCGCGTCAGCATCGGCACGCCGGTCATTATCTACTATGACCGCATCGTCATCGACCGCGACCCGGACCACACCATTTCCTATTATATTTACCCCGATGGCTATGGACGCCAGCCCCTGACGGCAGAGCAGGTCAAACAGGCCCTGGCCGGCTACGGAGTAGAAGACTTTGAAGAATACGGCGACATCTACAATAAGATCGCTGCCTCCGACGGCCAGCCGACGTATGTAGCCAAGGCCTACGACCTCTACGTCAACGGACAGAAACTGGCGAAACGGGCACTTGGCAAGGGCGGCAGCGTCTGGTTGCCGGTCTTCACCCTGGCTTCGGCTATGCACACGCAGACGAGCTGGAACGGCGATACGCAGATGGTAACGACAGCCTACGGCACAGCGCCGGGCGTCGTACACAGCGACGTCGTCTATATCGATAGTGAAGACGCGTATATCCTGTACCGCCTGCAAGGGCGCCTCACAGGCAATCTGGTCTATACGCTGCAGTCCGTAGCACCGGCTGCCGGCACGACGGCCGGTACGTCCCTCGACGAAGACACAGCCGGCAGCCTCGCAAAAGCAGCGCCGTCCGTATAAAAGCGCCGGAAAGGCTGATCACGTGGTCAGCCTTTCTTGACAGGCACGACAATCCTATGCTATAATTTGAAAAGTTAGGTGTGCAAGGTTCACCTAGCTTTTTTAAGTTAGCATGTTTTTATCTTGACTTAGTCTGCTGGGTATGATACATTAGGTAAGCAGTCCTGACTAGAGAGCAGGCTTTTACTACGATTTGAGAGAGGTGTAAGGAATGCGTACAGCTATTACATTGGCATGCACAGAATGCAAACAGCGTAACTACCGGACAAACAAAAACAAAAAGAACAATCCGGATCGTTTGGAACTGAAGAAATATTGCCCGTTCTGCAAAAAAGAAACATTACACAAAGAAACGAAATAAGTTTGAAATAAGATGTGCTTAATCTTATTTGAATGTGAGAGGTTATATGGCAGCTACAGCATCAAAGAAAGCACAAAAGAATAAGAAAAAGGATGCGAACGGCAAATTTCTCCGCGGTGTTAAGGCAGAATTAAAAAAGGTCATCTGGCCGACGAAAAAAGAATTGATTAACTATACCGTTATGGTTATTGTTGCCACCATTGTCGTCATGGCGATTATTGCTTTGTCTGACGGTGTATTTTCTCAACTGTTCCGGTTACTCCGAAGCATTGTCGGATAGGGGGCCCGCGCATAGATGGAAACTGATAAGAAATGGTATGTTATCCATACGTATTCTGGTTATGAAAATAAAGTAATGGCTAACCTGGAACGGAAGGTCAAATCCATGGGACTGGAAAACGAAATCAATCGTATCCTCGTACCGATGGAAGACGAAGTGGATGTGAAGGATGGCAAGAAACGTACGGTAAAACGTAAAGTGTTTCCCGGCTATGTCCTCGTAGAAATGGAAGTCAATGACCGTTCCTGGTACGTCGTCCGTAACACTCCTGGCGTCACGGGATTTGTCGGCTCGGCGACGAAGCCGGTTCCGCTGCAGCCAGAAGAAGTGAAACGCATTCTGAAGTCGCAGGGAATTGCTGAAAGCGAACCGAAAGTACATCTTTCTGTTGAAGTAGGTGAACAGGTTCGTATTACGTCTGGACCTTTTGAAAACTTCATTGCCGTCATTACGGAAATCAATGAAGAAAAAGGCACCCTGAAAGGCCTGATCGACATGTTCGGTCGGGAAACAGCGGTAGAAGTCGACTATTCTCAAATCGAGAAGAGTCTGGAATAAATACTTCTAAATGCGGCACATGCCGCGAGTGGGAGATTCTTATGAATCGTTTGACCACATCTTGTAGTGTAAGGAGGTGTAACTCACCATGGCAAAAAAAGTAACAAGAATGGTAAAACTCCAGTGCGAAGCTGGTAAAGCAACTCCGGCGCCTCCGATTGGCCCTGCATTAGGCCAGGCTGGTGTCAACATCATGGCTTTCGTAAAGGAATTCAACGAACGTACAGCTAAACAGGCTGGCTACATTATTCCTGTTGAAATTACCGTTTATGAAGACCGTTCTTTCACGTTCATCACGAAGACGCCGCCGGCAGCTGTACTGTTGAAGAAAGCAGCAGGCCTCGACAAAGCTTCGGGCGAACCGAACAAGAAAAAAGTAGCAAAACTGGGCCGCGATAAAGTCCGCGAAATCGCGGAAACTAAAATGCCGGACCTCAACGCCAACGACGTTGAAGCAGCAATGAAGATGGTTGAAGGTACTGCCCGCAGCATGGGCATCGAAATCGTCGACTAATCTTGATTTCGGCTCGTGGAAGGGGTATTCCCCGCTAATCACCACAAAGGAGGAAACACTTAGATGGCAAAATTTGGTAAGAAATACGCAGAAGCCGCTAAACTGTTCGATAAACATCAGCAGTATGACGTAGCAGAAGCAATCGACATCTTGAAAAAGATGGATATAGCTAAATTTGACGAAACCGTTGAATTGGCTGTAAATCTGAACGTAGATCCGAAATATGCTGATCAGCAGGTTCGTGGCGCTTTGGTTCTGCCACACGGCATCGGCAAATCGAAAACCGTCCTCGTCTTCGCACAGGGCGATAAAGAAAAAGAAGCTCAGGCAGCTGGCGCTGATTTCGTTGGCGCTGATGATCTCATTGAAAAGATCAAAGGTGGCTGGCTTGAATTTGACGTAGCTATTGCTACACCGGACATGATGGGTAAAGTTGGCCGCCTTGGTAAAATCCTTGGTCCTAAAGGCCTCATGCCTAACCCGAAAGTCGGCACTGTAACAATGGACGTTACCAGAGCTATCAACGAAAGTAAAGCAGGTAAGGTAGAATATCGTACGGACAAAGCCGGCAATATTCATTCCCCTATCGGCAAGAAATCGTTTGATGCAGATAAATTGGTTGAAAACCTGACAACCCTCGTTGATACGTTGGTTAAGGTTAAACCGTCGGGCGCTAAAGGCCAGTACATCAAATCCATTACGGTAAGTACGACCATGGGCCCTGGCATCCACATCAACCAGTACAGCATCAAAGGTGCTGTAAAAGCTGAAACAAAATAATATCTCTCTTAGCTGTAGACTGAAGGTATGTATAATGGGCGCAAGCCCGCCATCTGAGGCTTAGAAACTAGCAGATATCTAAACTTGACTAGTTCGGCCTCATGTGAAATGAGGCCGTTTTTTACGCTAAGACGATATAAATCCCACTTTAAGGAGGTGTATCGAAACAATGTCTATGCCGCAAAACAAAACGATTTCCCCGGCTAAAATTGCCGTCGTAAACGAAATGAAAGAAAAACTGCAGTCTGCACAGGGTGCTGTACTCGTAGGTTTTACTGGCCTTTCCGTTGCTGACGTTACAAAACTGCGCCGTAAATTCCGTGAAGGTAATGTAGAATACAAGGTTATCAAAAACACCTTGACCCGCATTGCTGCAAACGAAGTTGGTTATGAAGGCTTGAGCGAATTCCTCGAAGGTCCGACCGCTTTGGCATACTCCACAGAAGATGCTGTAGCTCCGGCTAAGATCCTCAAAGAATTCATCAAAGAAACCAAAACAGAAGCACTGACCGTTAAAGTTGGTATCTGTGATGGTCAAGTTATTGACGCTGCTGGCGTTGAAGCTCTGGCAAACCTGCCGAGCCGCGAAGAACTGCTCGCCAAATTGGTTGGCAGCATGCAGGCCCCTATTTCCGGTCTGGTCAACGTATTGCAGGGCAATATCCGCAACATGGTTTATGTGCTTGATGCTGTACGCGCTAAAAAAGCTGAACAGGAAAGTGCATAATATAAACTAAAAACAAACACTCTTACTAATAAGAAACCATTGGAGGAACAAAAAATGACTAAAGAAGAAATCATGCAAGCCATTGAAGAAATGACCGTTCTCGAACTGTCTGAACTCGTAAAAGCTATGGAAGACAAATTCGGCGTATCCGCTGCTGCTCCGGTTGCTGTTGCCGCTGCTGCTGCTCCGGCTGCTGCTGCTGAAGAAAAATCCGAATTCGACGTAATCCTCACCAGCGCTGGCGACAAGAAAATCGGCGTAATCAAAGTTGTCCGCGAAGTAACGGGTCTCGGCCTGAAAGAAGCTAAAGCCCTCGTTGATGGCGCTCCTGCTCCTGTTAAAGAAGGCGTTGCTAAAGCTGACGCTGAAGCTCTCAAAGCTAAACTCGAAGAAGCTGGCGCTTCCGTTGAATTGAAATAATTTCAATTTACGTACAAACAAAAAGCTGTGCAAAAATGTGAATTCATTTTTGCACAGCTTTTTTTATTCGTACATTTCCGGCCGGCGCAGCTTCAGGAAGGGCCGTTCGGCCTTGGCCTTGCGGGCCAGGGACAGGTCGAGGTCACACGTCAGGAGCTGTTCCGTAGCGTCGCCCTTGACGAGCACCTCACCCCACGGGTCGATAACCAGTGACTCGCCGGCAAAGTCCATGCCGCCTTCCTTGCCTACGCGGTTGCACATGGCCACAAAGGTCTGGTTCTGGTAGGCCTGGACGCGCATTTCCCATTCGAACATTTCCAGGGGTTCAGCCTTCGTATTGGCCGTCGGCACGATGACCAGATCGGCACCCTTAGCGGCACAGGTGCGGATACTTTCGGGCAAGTGCCGGTCAAAGCAGATGACGATGCCGACGCGGCCAAAGGGCGTGGAAAAGACCTGAAAGCCCTCGTCTGACGGCGTATAATAGTCGCACTCGTAAAACTGCTCAGCCTGGAAAATATGCACCATTTTGGCCATTCCCTGGAGCTCACCGGCCGGCGTCAGGAAGAGATTTGTATCGTAAGCCTGGCCGCCTTGGTCCAAATAGAGATTAGGTGAAAGGTAGAGGTGGTGTTCCCGGCACTTCTGCTTAAATCGGTCGATACAGGCAGCGTCAGGCCGGAATAAGTAGGCTGAGGCATCCTGCTTTTCATACTGGGCAAAGAACGGTGACAGCTGTACTTCCGGGAAAAAGAGGAGGTCACAGCCGGCGGCGGCATCGCAAAAAGCCAGCGATTTTTCCAGATTTTTCTCTACGTCTTTAGACATAGACATTTGCGCCATTCCTAACTTCAAAATATGCACATCCCTTCGGCAAAAAAAGATCGGCAGCCCCTTGGCCGCAAATCCTGATGATATCAGTATATATTGGAAAGTATAGCATGGTTACGCCTTTTTGTCCCGCTTTTTTGAAAAAATCTGCCTTGTCATCTCTACTGTTCTAAGGTATAGTAATACTAGTAAGTAATTTATATTATCATTTGAAGGAGACATAATCATGGCAGAAAATAAAGTATATGCAGTATTTAAAACGAACAACGGTGACTTCACGGTAGAATTATTCCCGGACAAAGCACCGATTACGGTAGAAAATTTCCGCAAGCTCGCTGAAAGCAACTTCTACGACGGCACCATTTTCCACCGCATCATTGGCGACTTCATGATTCAGGGCGGCGATCCCCAGGGCACAGGCTTTGGCGGCTCCGACGAAATGATCCCTGACGAATTCGGTCCGGGCCTCGATTTCAACGAACCGGGCGTCCTGGCCATGGCCAACGCCGGCCCGAATACAGGCAGCTCCCAGTTCTTCGTCACTGTCGTACCGACACCGTGGCTCCAGAACCATCATTCCATTTTCGGCAAAGTCGTCGAAAACTATGATGTCGTCGAAAAAATCAGCCACGTCAAGACAGACTTCCGCGATAAACCTTTAGAAGATGTCGTAGTAGAAACGATTCAAATTGTTGAAAAATAAGGCAGAAGCCTATTATACGTATGTCGTACGTTGCGCCGATGGCTCTTATTATACGGGCTGGACGCGCGACGTAGACCAGCGTGTAGCTGCACACAACAGCGGCCGTGGCGCCAAGTATACGCGTTCCCGCCAGCCTGTTGTCCTGGTTTGGAGCCAGGCCTTTACGTCCAAGCACGCCGCTATGCACTGGGAATGGCAGATCAAGCAATGGCCCCGTGCAAAAAAGGCAGACCTCGTCTGCCGGCAGCTCCTGTTGCCTGACTGCGCGAAAGGAGAGGGACAGGGTGAAACAATGGAAGAAATGGATACTGACAGCACTCGTCGGCACGTCTCTGGTTAGCGCTCCTATCGGTCTGGCCCAAGCAGCGTCGACGACGGAAACAATTCTGTACGGCGTAGCCGCAGCGGCACTCATTAAGCAGCAGCTCAGCAAAATGGACCGCGACGGCCAGCCGCAAATGCTGGCCCAGGTCAAGGACAAGACCGGCGTCAGCGGTGACTTATATTCCCAGCAGCGGCTGGAACGCATTACGGACCGTCTCGTCCAGACGGGCATGATCAAGCGCGATTACGACGTCTACGCCAATCCCAGCCAGGAGCTCAACGCCTTTGAAACCATTGGCGGCGTCATCTCCGTCAACTAGGGCATGATGAACGTCCTCGATGACGACGAGCTGGCCTTTACGCTCTGCCATGAAATGCAGCACGGCGAGCACCATCACGCCATTAACGGCGTCATGAAGAGCATCGGCGTCTCCCTGGCAGTAGACCTGGCCTTTGGCGGCAACGCGGACGTCCTCGATGTCCTCTTAGGCGGTATTGCCGTCAACTACATCGATAACGAGCTGATTACCATGGATCAGGAAAAACAGGCCGATGCCGATGGCTTCAACGTCCTCAAGAATACGAGCTTCAATGTCGGCGGCGCGCCATCTTCTATGCAGCTGGTCTATGAAAAATACGGCGACCTCTACCGCGAAGGCTTTGGCCGCGTCCTCAGCCCGAACAACCATCCGCAAATGAGCAGCCGTATTGAAAAGCTCGGCCAGCGTATGACCCGCTGGTCCGGCAACCACGTCCAGGTCGGCGGTGACACGGTTTACGTCAACGCCCTGCCGGTCCTGCGTCCGGCTCCGTCCGGTGCCTACTCGTCACGGCGCCGGGCCTTCCTCGTAGCAGGCAATCTGGCCCGCGTTACCCACAACGTCTACGGTGAAGCGGAAAACGACAAAAAAGTCGTCACAACGCCGCTTACGAGCCGTAACACAGCGTCTGCAGACAAGGCTGCGGGTACGGTCAAAACCGTTTCTGAAGGCACGGCGGCAGCTAGCAAGCTGGCAGCGGCCAACGTCTGGAATATCCAGCAAAATGGAGCGGACCTCTCCGTCAATGGCCAGCGCATTATGACCCTGGCCGGCGCTGACGACGGCACGAAAATCCGTACGGATTTACAGCACGCCCTGACAGCCAAGCCCAAGATGCTGTCGGCAAAAGAAATCCGCAAGCTCGACAATACGTGGAAGAAGCAGTATGGCTTCGAAGCCACACAAAAGAAGGAAAAAGCAAAGGCCGAAAGTGACAAAGGAAAGGTTGTCGCACCGGCCAAAGCATAGTATAATAAGAACGATAAACATTATCAAAAGTGCAGTGCGGACATTGGGGGGTGAAGCAGATGCGGAATAAGAGTGTCTTAGTATTATCAGTGTTATTGGCCTTGACCGTCGCCACGGGGATGTCCGGCGCCAGGATGCGGCAAAGCACGCATGGCAGGTATGTCGTGGCGCCGCCCTTGGAGCAGGCACAGAAAATCTATGTCTCGTCAGCGGCGCAGCCGTCGGCCAACCAGCCCGTAGCCTGGCTGCACTATACAGAAGACGAACCCGCTTCGATTCACCCGGTTCTGCGCTGGTCCCGCGTCGATGGGGCCGTCATGTACGACGTTCAGGTCCTGGAACGGCACGAGCCCGATACAGCAGGGCAGGAGGCCTATTACGAACCCATCGTCGATACGCAGCGGGCCTATACGAACGGCATCGAGCTGGCCCTGCCCGATATGTTTACAGGCGATGTCTTTTATTACCGCGTGTGCGGCCTCGATCTGGATGGCAATCCCGTCAGTGACTATTCGGACCTGGAACGGGTTCCCATTGACCGCATGGGCTATTTTGTAGAAAAACCGACCCCCTTATCGGCCTACAACGAAGGCAACGGCACGGTCCTCTTATATCCTGTATACGACTGGCTCGCCGTACCGGGTGCCGCGTCGTACGAGCTGGAAATTCTCGACGGGCCGCCGGAAAATCCCAATGGTATATCGCCGTCAGAGCACCGCATCGATGTCTATCATCCCCAATATGCCCAGCAATACGACCAAAAGGCGCGCTATGGGCCGCATCCCTTTTATTGGCGCGTCCGGGCCCTCGACAGTGCCGGCAATCCTGTCGGCGTCTATTCCGACGCCCAGCCCTTTGTGACCAATCCCGATGCCGATTACGAAGTAGCCACGTATGGCGACAGTATCAGCCATGGCGGCGGCAGCGTTTCCTACTCGCCTACGGACTGGGACTTCAGCTATCAGCACTACCTCGATTTCCCGTCGGTCAATTTGGCCGAAAGCGGCAATACGAGTACTATGACGCGGGAACGCTTTGAAAAGGACGTCCTGCCCTTCCATCCGCGTTACCTCATCATCCTCATGGGCTCTAACAGCCTGCGCAACGGCGAAGGCGCGTCCATCGTCATGAAGGACATGGAAGCGGTCCGCCAAAAATGCTTAGAAAACGGCATCCGTCCCGTTTTCCTGACGGTGCCGCCAGTCAACCCGGCCAATATCAAAAAGAGCTTCGACAGTGAAACGGCTGACGACTGGCAGTTCCAGTTCGGCCGCGTCAATGCCTACGTCCGCTCGCACGTCCATATCGACATTACGCCGGGCATGTACGACGAAAAAGGCGAGCTCCGTACGGAACTGGCCCTGGACGGGCTCCATCTCGACCCGGCAGGCAAGCAGCTCATGGCTGCAGCCATCAACGAAGCCTGGCCGGAAATTACATCCTTGCCGGATAGTGCCTGGGAGGAGTAACGTGAGCAAAAAAAGTCTTATTTCTGTACTGACAACGGCCCTGCCGATTCTGGCCCTGCCCTTGCTACTCCTGCTGCTGTGGGAGCTGGGCGCACGCTGGCACTGGTGGGGCTCTTATATTCTGCCGGCGCCGGAACGGGTCCTTTCGACGTGGTGGCACCTGGCCGTATCGGGCCAGTTGGCACGGCACGTCGGTGCCAGCCTGCTCCGCGTGCTCATTGGCTTTCTCATCGCCGCCGGCCTGGCCCTGCCGGCTGGCATTTTCCTGGGCCTTCACCACAAAGCCTACGTGTACAGCCATTCCGTCCTGGAATTCCTGCGCAACGTACCGCCTCTGGCCCTCTTGCCCATCCTGATCCTTTGGTTTGGTATTGATGAGACGAGTAAGATCATCATCGTCGTCTTGGCGACCTTTTTCCCCATCTTCCTCAATACCCTGGCCGGCATGGCCCAACCGGACCCACAACTAATCGAGATGGGGCGCGTATACGGCCTGTCGCCGTGGGCCGTCTTTTGGCACATCCGCCTGCCCCAGGCTCTGCCGTCCATCTATACGGGCCTGCGCATCGGCCTGGGCTACAGCTGGCGTTCCCTCATTGGTGCCGAAATGATCGCCGCCGCAGCGGGCCTGGGCTACCTCATCCTCGATGGGGAAGAAATGGCCCGTCCCGACGTCGTCCTGGCGGGCATCCTCACCTTGGGTGTCCTGGGCATTCTCGCCGACGCCCTCATGGCCTGGGCCGGACGGTGCCTGCTTTGGACAGAAAGGAGGAACCGCCGTGCCTGACATTACCGTAAGCCATTTGAGTCATACCTATCACTTGCCCGATGGGACAGTCGTACAGGCCCTATCTGACCTGAACGCCCATTTCCCGGCCGGCTCCTTTTCCGTCGTCGTCGGCCCCAGCGGCTGCGGCAAAACGACACTCCTGCGCCTCCTGGCCGGTCTCGAAACGGCCACAGGCGGACAAATCGATTTTGGCGGTCCCCGGCCCCGGACGGGCGTCATGTTCCAAGCACCGCGCCTCTTGCCCTGGCTGACCGTAGAAGAGAATGTCCGCATCTGGCAGTATGGCATGGGCGGTTCCACGGCGTTGGCCGCCCAGTATCTACACCTTTTTGGTCTGGATTCCTTCCGCAAGGCCTATCCCGACCAGCTCTCCGGCGGCATGGCCCAGCGCGTAGCCCTTGTACGGACCTTAGCGTGCCAGCCACAGCTGCTGCTCCTGGACGAACCCTTTGCAGCCCTCGATTATTTCACGCGGGAAAAGCTTCAGGACGAGCTCACGGAGCAGTATGTCCGCCAGCCCTTAACCATTATCTTTATTACTCACGATCTGGACGAAGCCCTGCGCCTGGGCGAACGGATCCTGGTCCTGCGCCGGGGCCGGCAAAGCGGCCTTCTGACCCGTTCCGAGCCCTATCCGCGCCAGGCTCTGGCCGATCGGACGAGAGAAAAACAAACTATCTTACAATTATTGGAGGAACCCCATGAAACGTAGCACAAAAGCAATCTTTGTAGGCCTGGCTTCGCTCATCATGGCCGTCGCCCTGGCTGGCTGCGGCTCATCCCAGCCGGCTCAGGATACGGCTAAGAAGCCCGAAGCCATTCATATGACATACGTCAAATCGCCCCTCAATATTCCTTCCATCGTAGAAAAGAAGGACCACGTCTTTGAAGATGCCTTTAAGCCTGAAGGCATTGCCATCGACTATTCCGATTTGGACGCCGGTCCGAAGCAAACGGAAGCCATGGCGGCCGGCAAAATCGATATTTGCCACGCCTTAGGCGGTACCAGTGCCATCCTGGCCAAGGCCAACGGCGTTGACCTGACCATCGTCGGTATTTACAGCCGCGCGCCCCAGGCCTTTATGATTATGACCAAGGATCCGTCCATCCAGTCCGTGAAAGACCTGAAAGGGAAGAAGGTCGCCGGTCCGAAGGGAACCATCCTGCACCAGCTGCTCCTGGCAGCACTGGCCCGGGAAGGCATGTCGCCTGACGACGTAGACTTCGTCTCCATGGGCATTCCCCAGGCGTCGGCAGCCCTCTCTGGCGGCAGCGTCGATGCGGCGCTCCTGGCCGGTCCGGCCACGCTGAAGATGAAAGCCGACGGCGGCCGCGTCCTCACGACCGGTGAAGGCCTCCTCGATGCGACGATCGTCATTGCCATGCGCACGGACTTCATCAACCAGTATCCTGACGTAGCGAAGAAATTCATGGCCACCCACGCCCGCGTCGTCAAGGATTATGCCGAAAATCCCCAGCAGGACTACGCTGCCGCTGCCGAAGCGACGGGCCTGACTATCGATCAGGTAGAAGCCATGGCCGGCTGGTATGATTTCGACCCGGCTATCCGCGAAGAAGACATTGCCGACCTGGAACAGACCCAGGACTTCCTCATCCAGACAGGCATGCTGGAAAAGGACAAGAAAATCGACATTTCGTCTATGTGTAAGCCTCTCATCTAATAGGAAAGCCCTAGGGGCATAGAAAAAACCTGCCAGCATCAGCCGGCAGGTTTTTTCAGTGTGTCCTAGTGAAAGAGAGCCACTTATTTAATGAAGTTCGGTGTTGTCAAATAGCGGTCGCCGTTATCGGGCAGGAAGACGACGATGGTCTTGCCGGCATTTTCCGGACGCTGTGCCAGCTGGACGCCGGCGTAGAGGGCAGCACCACCGGAAATACCGATGAGCAGGCCTTCCGCGTGGGAGAACGACTGGGCCGTATCGTAGGCCTGATCCGTCGTGACCGTGAAGATTTCATTGTAGATCTTCGTATCCAGCGTTTCCGGTACGAAGTTAGCGCCAATGCCCTGAATCTTGTGCGGGCCTGCGTGGCCTTCCGAAAGGAGAGGAGAATCAGCCGGTTCGACAGCGACGATCTGCACGTCCGGATTCTTTTCCTTCAAATACTGGCCAACGCCTGTGAGCGTACCGCCTGTGCCAACGCCGGCAATGAAGATGTCTACCTTGCCGTCTGCGTCTTCATAGATTTCCGGGCCGGTCGTAGCCTTGTGGATAGCCGGATTGACCGGGTTAGTAAACTGGCCGGGAATAAAGGAATTCGGAATTTCCTTCAAGAGCTCGTTGGCCTTGTCAATCGTGCCCTGCATGCCCTTTTTGCCTTCTGTCAGGACGATTTCACCGCCGTAGGCAGCAATGAGATTGCGCCGTTCGACAGACATGGTTTCCGGCATGGTGAAGATGGCGCGGTAGCCCTTGGCAGCAGCGACAGCCGCCAGGCCGATGCCCGTATTGCCGCTCGTCGGTTCAATGATGACCGAGCCTTCTTTCAAGATCCCCTTAGCTTCGGCATCTTCAATCATAGCCTTGGCAATGCGGTCCTTAGCCGAACCGGCAGGATTGAACATTTCCAATTTAACCAGCAGCTTAGCCGGTACAGAAGCCTTCTTGTTAAACCGTTCCGGCTGCAAAAGCGGCGTATGACCAACTAATTCCAGTGCACTCGTATAAATTTTACCCATAATCAAATCTCTCCTTCGATGTTTTCAAAATAAAATGTAGTCAGTACTAAAATCATTTCTAAAAGCGGTATAACCGGCAACATCGAAAGCCTGACCGATATCTTTCTGTATTCACTATAAAAACCCCCTCATAGGTACGTTCCATTGACCGTGCGAAAAATACATGGTATCACTATTCGGGCACGCAAAAAAACCGCCCATCTCCTCAGAGACGGCGGACCGCGGTTCCACTCTGGTTGCAATACAATGGTATTGCCCCTCTAGGCCGGTAACGGCGGCAGCCGGAATAAGATACTCATGTTCCCTCATTCTGCTCGCAAAGGCATTCGCTGTACTTCTTACCGGGGCAGGCTTGCAGCCGATGGCCTGCGTTCTCTGACGGCAGTGCAATACAGGTACTTGATTTGCTCATGGCATGTGTCAATGTTTACAGTTATAGTACACTTTTCAATCTGTCTTGTCAAGGCATTTTACGGAAAAAATACTAAAAAGGTAACTTTTTTGTAAGAGCCCGTCCGGCTTATATGATATATATGGGAGCCGCTCCTAATATGTGGTATAATATACAAATACGATATGATAAAAAGGACAGGTCTGTCTGCGTCTGTGCAGGCCCGGCCGGTCCCAAGGATAAAGGAGGCTGACGCGATGACCTTACATGTAACCTATTTAGGCCACAGCGGCTTTACAGTAGAAACGGATACGAAAGTGCTGGTCTTTGATTACTATCAGGACGACCAGCAGGTAGTACGGTCCTATGCCCAAGGGAACAAGCCCTTTTGGTTCTTCGTGACCCATTGGCACAACGACCACTTCAACCGGCACATTGCCGATTTTGCCCAGCAGACCGAAGCGTATATCATCAACAAGGATGTACCCTTCCGCCAGGCAGAGCAGGACAAACTGCACACCCTGGACGTGTACGATACGATCCACGTAGGTGAAACGATTATTACGCAGTTCGGCTCGACCGACGAAGGCGGTTCTTTCCTCGTCAAGACCGATGGCGTCAGTATCTTCCACGCCGGCGACCTGAACTGGTGGCACTGGGAAGGCGACACTGCGGAAAACAACGAAAACGCCAAGCGTATGTACGCGGCAGAGCTGGAAAAATTAGACGGCCTCACCGTGGACGTAGCCTTTTTCCCCGTCGATGCCCGTCTGGACTATGCCCGTGAATGGGGCGTTACGGCCTTCCTGAAGCACGTCAAGGTCACGCAGTGCCTCGTGCCCATGCACTACTTTGGCGCGCCGTGGACGCCGTCCCGGGCCTTTACGGACCAGTATCCTCAGCAGCACCTGTGGATTCCCATCCATAGCGGCGACAGCACGAACGTATAAGAACTGCCCGCTCTCGTAGCGGGTCCGGCCCTGGCCGGAGAAGGAGGAAAAGAATGACTCAACCAGAAACAGCATCGCCTGTAAGACGCAGCCATATCGCCGGGTATATCCTGGTCATCGCTGCCTTGCTGCTGCTGCTTTCCTATCCCGTCCGTGATCTCTTTTGGGGCGGGCTGATCATGCATTTATCCGGCGCGGCCCTCATCGGCGGCCTGGCCGACTGGTACGCCGTAACGGCCCTGTTCCGCAAGCCCCTGGGTATTTCGTTCAAGACAGCCCTCATTCCCAACAGTAAAGAACGGATCGCCGAAACGGCGCGGCACATGATCGAAAGCGAAATTCTCACGGTGCCCAATATGTACAACGTCCTCAAGCACCATCCCGTCCTCGAAGCGGGCCTCAGCTACTTGCACACGGACGAAGGCTTCCAGTCAGCCGAACGCATTTTGGGCCACATTATGAATACCTTCCTGTATACCCTCGATATGCAGGCGCTCGTACGGGCCTTTTCGACGATGGGCGAAGAAGCCATCGAAAAGATCCGTATTGCTCCCATGATGGGCAAGGCCCTCAAGACCGGCCTTGTCGGTGAAGCCGGCAACGACTTCCTCGATTTCAGCATCTTTACCCTCGAATCGATGGTCAAGAGCGAAACGGCCAAGCGCTACATCGCCGATATTTACCGTGAATCCATGCGCCAGTATGAACACCGCAACTTCGTCTATGCCCTGATCATCAAGGCCGCCCTGGCCAGCGACATGTTCAGCCCCGAACGGGTAGCGGGCAACCTGCAGGACAAATTCCTGCACCTCCTGGCCGAAGCGAAAAAGCCCGACTCGGAAGAACGCCGCAAGGCCATGCAGTTCATTTGGCAGCAGGCGGAAAAGCTGGAAATGAACACAGCCTGGCAGGACCGGGTAGAGCAGTACAAAATGCGCCTCTTCCGCTACATCGTCGCCCGTCCGGATATGAAGGAAGCGTGGCAGCGCTACGTCCAGAATCCGGACCGGCAGAACCGCGTGTGCCGCGCCGCTGCGACGTACGCCATCGAACGCCTGGAAGGCTTTAAGGGCAGCGATCTCCAGGTAGAGCAGATGAACCGCTTCGTCCTGGCCATGGCAGCCCGCGAATTAAAACGGCTCCAGAACTGGTTCGGCGCTACAGCCGAAAAGGAAATCCTCAAATACGACGGCCAGGAACTGGCCGATCAGCTCGAAAGCCGCGTTTGGTACGACTTGCAAATGATCCGCGTCAACGGCTCCCTCGTCGGTGCCGTCCTGGGCGCCTGCATTTATTTGGCCATGAATGGCTTGAAGGGAGGCTGGTAACATGACCTATCGTCAACGGGCAAACAGTATACTGGCCTTATCGTTCGTCTGCTTCCTGGCCGTCTTTATCTGGTGGCTCCATCAGGACCAGCTGACCTTCTGGGGCAACCTCCTTTTCTTCGTCCTCCAATCGGCCTTCATCGGCAGCATTGCCGACTGGTTCGCCGTAACGGCCCTCTTTGATAAACCCCTGGGCTTCCCGTACCACACGGAATTGGTCTACAACCACCGCACGCAGATCATCGACGGCATGACCAACGTCGTATCGGAAAAGCTTCTCCAGCCCGGCATGTGGCGGGACAAGCTCTACCAGGTCTCCTTCGTAGACCGCTTCAACAGCTGGATTGAAAAGCCCGAAGGCCGGGAAAAATTCCGGGCCCTCCTCTACGAAGTAGCCCAGCAGGTCTATAACTACGGCCGCCAGGGCAAAACCCAGCAGATGATCGTCGAACATATCCGTACGTACCTCAAACGGCAGCCCCTCCTGAGCTTCCTCCAGGACCGCATCATTACCATGCTGGAAGACCCGGACAGCCGCATGCTGAGCGATATTATCGGCCTCGTCAAGGAAGGCGTGCGCAGCAAGGAATTTGAACACATCCTCACCCAGGCCATTGCCGAATGGATGACCGAATCGAAAACGGCGCCCCATCTCATCGTGACGCTCAATAAATTCACCGGCATGGTCGACACGGACAAGATTGCCAAAGACGTACAAAAAGGTCTCCTGGTCTGGCTTGAACGGTGGGAACACGCCGGCGGCAAAGAACGGCAGTGGCTGTGCCAGAAGCTGGAGCTGCAAATGTACGCCATGAACGGCCAGCTCACCTATACCGTACAGAGCTGGCAGGACCAGTTCATCGACTCCCTGCCCCTGGAAATGTGGCTTACGGCGACGCAGCGCTCTGTCCAGACCTACTTCACGACCGGTGTAGAAGGCAAGGAAAAGCTGCAAAACATCATGGAAGAACAGTTTACCCATTACCTCGACTACTGCAACCAGTACCCGGAAATGAAGGGCTGGATTGACGACCAGATCCGCAAGGGCTGTGAAGTCATTCTGGAACACGAACACGCCCTCATCGGCGTAGCTGTACGGGAAGTCCTTTCGGGCTTCGACAAGAAGAAGTTCAACGAATTCCTGGAAAGCAAGGTCGGCGAAGACCTGGCCTGGATCCGCATTAACGGCGCCATCGTCGGCGGTACCATCGGCTTTTTGGTCTACTCCCTCCTTTACGGCTATGACTACCTCGTGGGCCCTGTCATCCGCCAGCTCTTCATGTAAACAGCATAAACGAAAAGGGGCTGTGAAATAACACAGACCCAAATAACAAAGGAGGTCCACCGACTCT